>Ga0193693_1000006_pt1 | contig 47030 bp, 52 predicted proteins | sample L3a2metaG_FD_144916 | JGI IMG/M metagenome (GOLD analysis project Ga0193693, IMG submission 144916) | Soil microbial communities from a riparian zone of the East river system, Colorado, United States - L3a2 | ecosystem: Environmental > Terrestrial > Soil > Riparian zone | place: USA: East River...
AGAGCCGGCCGATCAGTGACGCGACGATCCTGTCGGTCTACATCGACCGGAAGGCTCGAGGGATCAAGTAGTGGCGGGCAACGAATACGACGACCTGGTCGAGCAGGTCGCGCAAACGCCGGCGCCGACGCCGATCAATCCTTACGACCAGGTGCTCGAGTCGCAGGACGTCGAGCAGCAGCACAAGCTGCGGACGTCCCTGACGCAGCAGGCCGACCAGTCGCCGGACGCGGCGGCCGAGGCGACCAAGCTCGCGCAGCGGACCGGGCTGCCGCTCGACGTCGTCCAGCGCAATCTGCCGGACATGCAGAAGCGCGCGAAGATCGTCGACACACCCTACCGGCAAATGCTGCAAGACACGCCGGCGCTCGCGACCTGGGCCGCGGAGCCGGCGCACGCGGCGGTCAGTCACGACGACATGGAGCAGCTCGGCGCGCTCGACTGGCTGGTCTCGATGCCGAGCCGGGCGATCAGCCAGTCGCTCAACGAGCAAGCGTATGGCGCGCTCCGGACGAAATCGATCTTTCAACCGCTGACGCAGGCCGAGCAGGACCAGATGGCGAGCTACAAGCTGCATGCCCAAATGGGCGGCGAGCTGGGCTCGGGCGATTCGTGGTTCAAGGGCGCGCTAACCAAGTCGATGAAGCTGTTGACGACCCTGATCGCCCCGCAGGCGATCCCGACCGTCGCCGGCGGCGCGGCTGGGGCGGTCGTCGGCGGCGTCGGCGGCTTCGCAGTCGGCGGGCCGGCCGGCGTCATCCCTGGCGCGCTGGCGGTCGGCAAGCTCGGCGCGGAAGCCGGCTACACGTTCGGGCTCGGACAAAGCGCGTTCCAAGTCGCGGCCGGTTCGGCGCTCGACGAGTTCAGCGAGACGACGGACGCCTACGGGCGGAAGCTCGACCCGGAGGTCGCGAAGGCGCTCGCCGTGACGGCCGGCGCGGTCAACGCTGGGCTCATGGTGTTCGGCGGCAAGGTCATCGCGGCCGGCATGCACGAAGGCGGGCAGCAGATCGCGAGCCGGCTGACGCAGAACGCGATCAAGGAAGCGATCCGACAGCCGTCCGTCGTCGCAGCGATCGGCCAGATGATGAAGTCCTACGGCACGACGCTGACCGAGGGAACCGCGCTGATGGTCGCCATGAAGGCCGGCGACATCCTCACGCACGCGATCGCGCAGTCGTCGGGCGAGCGCTCGCCGGTCGCCGGCCAGCTCACGCCGGGCAACATCGACCTGTTCAAGCAGCCGGCGGTCAAGAACGCGGACGGCTCGATCTCGACCGTCGACAGTTTCAGCGTCAACGTCGACGGCAAGGAGGTTCTGCTCCCTACTGTCATGCCGGACGGCCGGCATCTCGACCAGGCCGCGGCGCTCGAGGAGTTCAAGCAGACCGGCCGGAACCTCGGGACGTTCGACAGCCCGCAGGCGGCCGACGCTTTCGCGCAGCAGCTCCATGAGGACTACGCGGCCGGCAAGTATTCGCAGCCGACCATCGGCGCGCAGCTCCTGGGCGCAGCCGCGGAAGGCGTCCAGTCGTTCGCGCTGATCGGCCTGGGCGGTCCGGCGATGGGGCTCGCGCGCAACGTCCGCAAGGCGCAGCAGGCGCAGCGCGGCGTGCAGTTCTTCCAAGCGCTCGGCGAGGGCGTCGAGCAGAGCAAGACGCACAAGCGGCTGCCGGAAGGGATGCAGTCGTTCATCGAGCACGCGACCAAGGACGGGCCGGTCGAAAAGGTCTACGCCCCGATCGATACGTGGACGAAATACTGGCAGGACCGGGACGTCGACCCCGCGGCGATGGCGACCGAGCTGACCGGCCGGGCGGACGCCTACGAGCAGGCGCGCAAGACCGGCGAGGATCTGGCGATCCCGACCGCGCGCTACGCGACCAAGCTCGCAGCGACGGAGCACAATGCTTTCTTCGCGCAGGAGCTGCGGCTCGGACCGGACGAACAGAACGGCCGGGAGTCGGCGGCGCTCATCGAGCAGATCCGGAAGTCCGCCGGCACCGAGACGAAGCCGGAGGAGTCGCCGATCCGGACGGCGCTGCTCGAGCAGCTCACCAAGGCCGGCTATCCGCAGGCGACGGCCGAGCAGATGGCCGACCTGTTCAGCTCAGCGACCGGCGAGGGCGTATTCGGCGAGGGCGTCGCGGAGCGCGGCGGCGAGCTGGGCCGCGGCGGCGAGGACATCAGCAAGTTCTACGAGCGCTACGGGCTGAAGGTCAGCCGTCCGGAAATTGAGACACCTGGCGGAATCTCGAAACCGGACGGGACGCCGCCGGCGCCTGGCGAGGCTGGCGGGCCTGTGGCGATCGGCGAGGCGGCCGTAGGGGAGGGGCTCCCGCTCGGCGAGGCGCCTGTAGACCGTCCTGAGCCTGCAGGGGCTCCGGCCGAGGTTCAACGGGCTGCCGCCGACCTGAGCGGGCCGGCCGGCGCCGTGCACGACGTGCTGGTCGACCCGGCGATCGCGGCAGCCGAGGCCGCGCTGCGGTCAGAAGCCCTACCGGCCGGCACCAAGGACCGGCTCCGCGAGCAGGGGCTGACGCCGGAGCAGATAGACGGCATGACGCCGGCCGAAGCCGCGGACGCACTCAAGGGCAAGGTCGCAGTCGGCAAGCAGATCCCGGGCGCGCGGCCGGTCAGCGACTACTCGCCGGCGGACCTGGCGAACGAGGCGACGCGCGTCCGCGAGATGGCGTCGGCGCGGCGGCTCGAGAAGGGACCGCGCGAGCGAGTTCTTGACAGAAAGTCAGACGCGGAACAGAATCCGGAGAACTACCTCAATGCCGAAGCTCGGAAGCCTGCCCCCGCTGAAGAAGGGCAACGACCTGCAGACCTTGCGGGACAACAGCCTGGCGCTGATGTCCGCGGGGATGGAGAAGGGCGAGGCGATGGCGACGTCGCTCAACCTGGCAGGACTACGCCCCGCGGCATCCCCGAAATCGACGAAGTCTTTAGGCGCGAAGACAAAGAAGCCACAACCGCCCGACTGACCCCGGAGGTCGAGCGCAATTTGCGCTGGATCCTCGAGGAGCTGGTCAACTTCCCATTCATCGAGGCGAGTTGGCACTGGCTCACCGATGAGAACGCGGCGAGGGGCAAGAGCGGCAACGCCGCCGGCGGCAACGCGAACAAGACGCCGGCGATGGGCGGCGCTCCGGTCTTCAACGACGTCATCGGCTACAGCCCGGTCAACGAGCGCACGGTCAAGGGCGAGAAGGTTCCAGCGCGCGACGTCCACGGCTCAAGGAACGACGTCCGCGGCGCGATCGAGAAGCTGCTCGAGACGGGCCACGTCACAAGCAATCTGATGGAGGGCGCGCTCCGCGTCGCCGAGAACCGCAACGCCGGCAACTGGCGCGATCTGGAACGGCCGATGATCCCGCCACCGTGGGGCGAGCCGGTAACGCGCGAGTTCACGGACGCGCTCGCCGACGCGATCGACCAGGCCGACAAGCCGGGCGACATGAAAGCCGAGGCCGGCATCGAGCAGGACAGTCTCGAGACGGCCGAAGGCGATACGTCGTTCGACATCACCGAGTTCAGCCAGTCGCTGTTTGACGCGCTCGAGGATCCGGACCCGACCAAGGAGGAGTTAACCAAGGTCGACCGGCTCGAGACGGGCGAGCTGCAGCCGCGGCTGCCGGTTGCCGGCGACGTGCGCGAGCAGAACGTCCAGACGCCGGCGTTCGAGGCGCCGTTCTCCCTGACGTCGGAAGTGTCGACGCAGAAGGGCAAGCAGACCACGCTGTTTCAAGAGCCGGCGCCGGTCACACAGGCGTCGCTCGACCAATTCGCGGAGCAGGTCAAGGCCGGGCACGGGACCGACGTCGACCGCTTCCAGCTCGCGCTGAACCGCAACGGCGACATCGCGCTCGAGTGGATCATCATCGACCGCGGCGCGCAGCGGGCCGGCGTCGGCTCGGACGTCATGCGGCAGCTCACGCGCTACGCGGACGCGAACGGCCGGCGGATCCTGCTCTCGCCGGCGGAAGACGCCGGCAGCACGCGATCGCGCCTGGTCAATTTTTACAAGCGCTTCGGGTTCGTCGAGAACAAGGGACGCGATCGCGACTTCAGCACACGTGCCGGCATGTATCGCGATCCCAACGCCGGCGGCAACCTGGGACAGCCACTATTCCACGGCTCCCCGCACGATTTCGAGCGGTTCAGCCTCGAGCACGTCGGCACCGGCGAGGGCGCGGCGAGCTACGGACACGGTCTCTATTTCGCTGAAAATCCGGCAGTCGCGGCCAACTACCACGATCAACTGAGCGAGGGGCGCGACGTCGTCTCGCTGAAGCTGGGCAAGATGAAGCTCCGCGCGCCGGAGCTGGACTACACCAAGAACGCGCACATCAACGACGTCGAGAACATTCGCGCGGCGATCGCTGAGGATCTGCTCGCGAGTCCGCTCGACATGAACGCAGCCGGCGAGGGCGGATTTAGGGATCACGTCCTGGCGATGGTCGACCAGCGGATCGCCGACTACGAAAAGGAGTATCCGGAGGGCGTCGCGGCGGCGAAGAAACTCCGCGCCGAGCTGGAAAAGCCTGGCGCGCTGGCGGTCGAGTTCACGAAGACGACCGGCGGCGTCTACCAGGTCGACATCCCTGACGCGCATATCGACAAGATGCTCGATTGGGACGCGCCGCTCGATGAGCAGCCGGCGGCCGTGCAGCAGCTCGCCAAGGATCTGAAGCTGTCGCCGGCGCTGATTGGGCTCGAGCACGTCGAGGACGGTTGGCAGATCACCTATGACGGTCAGCCGGTCGGCGTGCCATACAACCGCGAGCAGGACGCCCGATCGCGCATGCGCTCAGGCTTCCGGCTCGATAGCGGCGATTCAGTCGTCGGCGCCACCGGCGAGGGCGTCTACCATGCGCTGACCGCGGCGCTCGAGGCGAAGCGAACAAAGAAACTCGTCGCCGAGCGGACCGCGCTCGAGGCGAAGCACTTTCGAGAAGGCCAATACAGCGGAGCGTCGCGCGAGTCGATCATGCGCGGCACGTCGGACTGGACACGCTGGAACGCGATTGATCTCGAGTTGGAGACGATCAACCGCGGCGCGGCGAAAGAGGCGAGCGACAAGCTGGCCGCGGCCGGCGTCCCTGGCTTGCGGTATCTCGACCAGGGCTCGAGGGACACCGGCGAGGGAACACGCAATGTCGTCGTCTTCGACGACTCGATCGTCACACTGACGCACAAGGACGGGAAGCCGTTCACGCCGGCGGAGCGGAAAGAGTTTTTCCAAGGCGGCGGCGGGCCGGAGGAGGGCGCGACGCCGGAGCAACGTCGCGGCGCGATCCGCTTCGGACCGGATCGGCAGTTCTCGATCGACCTGCTCGAGAAGGCCGATCTGTCGACGTTCCTCCATGAGTCGGGCCATTTCTTCCTCGAGGTGTTCGGCGACATCGCGGACAACCTGATGGCGGCCGACCCGGAGACGCTGACCGACCAGCAAAAGCATGTGCTCAGCGACTACGGCGTGCTCCTGCAGCACCTGGGCGTCGAGAACCGCGGCGAGATCGGCACACCGCAGCATGAGCAGTTCGCGCGATCGTTCGAGGCGTATCTCATGGAGGGCAAGGCGCCGAGCCTCTCCATGCGGACCCCGTTCGCGCGCTTCCGCGCCTGGCTGACCGGCATCTATCGATCGTTGAAGAACCTCAACGTCCGGCTGACACCTGAAGTCACCGGCGTCATGGATCGGCTGCTCGCGAGCGACCAGGCGATCAAGGACGCGGAAGCGCAGCGCGGCGTCGAGCCGATGTTCTCGACCGCGGAGTCGGCCGGCATGGAGCCGAGCGAGTTCGCACTCTACGCGCGCACGATCGCGGACGCATCGAAGGAAGCGCGCGAGACGCTCGACCGCAAGCTGCTCGCCGAAGTGCATCGCGAGCAACAGGCCGAATGGAAGGCACGGCGCGGCGAGGTCAAGCTCGAGGTCGCCGACCAGGTGCAGCGCCGGCCGGAGTATCAGGCGATCAGCGCCATGCTCGACGGCACGAATCCGGACGGCTCGCCATTGGTCGAGGGGCTGACGACGCCCCCGCTGAAGCTCGATCGCAAGCTGCTCGAGGAGATGTTCGGCAAGGACCGCGTCAAGCGGCTGCCTCGAGGCATCATCGCGGCCGGCGAGGGCGTCAACCCCGACCTGGTCGCAAGCATGTATGGCTACTCGAGCGCCGACGCAATGCTGACCGCGGTCGAGAAGGCTCCGCCGATGCGCGACGTCATCGAGCAGCAGACGAAGCGGCGCATGATCGAGGAGCACGGCTCGATCCTGTTGGATGGCACGCTGCCGGCGGAAGCACAGGCGAGCGTCGCGAACGAGACGCGCGACGCCGTCATCCGTGCGGAGATGCGCGCGCTGGGCCGGAAGCGGCGCGAGGTCGACCCGTTCGTCAAGGCGGAGCGCGCGAAGGGACGCGACGCGCTGGCGGCCGAGAAGGCGGAACGCGACTACGAGCGGCGATGGTTCGAGGCGGAGGCGAAGCTCCGGATCGCGATCGCCGAAGGACACAAGCAGGTCGAGATCGACGCGCTGACGACCGAGGTCCGGCAGCTCAAGGCGCAAGCGCGCGGCGGCGCGGCGGTCATTCGCGCGGCGATCCCTGACGCGGACACCGTCAAGGCCGCGGCGCTCGAGCGCGTCGCCGGGACCAAGGTCCGCGATCTCAATCCGGCGGCGTTCTGGTCTGCCTCGAGGCGAGCCGGCACGCAGGCGCTCGAGAAGGCGGCGCGGCAAGACTTCGACGGCGCGATCACGGCCAAGTCGCAGGAGCTGATCAACCTGGCGATCTACCGCGAGATGGAGCGCGCGAAGTCGGACGCGGACGCACGCGCGCGCTACGCGCAGGGGCTGACCAGCAAGGCGGCGCGCGAGCGGCTGGGCAAGGCCGGCGGTTCGTATCTCGACCAGGTCGACGGCGTGCTCGACCGCTACGAGTTCGCGCGCGTCTCGCAGAAGGCGCTCGACCGGCGGGCTCGGATCAAGGATTGGGTCGATGGGCTGCACGCGCAGGGGCTGCCGGTTGAGGGGCTGACGCAGGAGCTGCTCGACGACAGCCGGCGGATCAACTGGAAGGAGACGACCGTCGCCGAGCTGACCGGCGTCACAGACGGGCTCAAGCAGATCGAGCACCTGGCGCGGCTCAAGAATCGGCTACTCAAGGCGGCCGACAAACGCGAGTTCGAGGCCGTGCGCGACGGCGTCGCCGATGGGATCCGCGCCAACCTGAAGGAACGGCCGAAGCTGCTCGAGGTCAGGCCGGCCGACCAGGCGAAGCGAATCGCCGGCGACTACTTCGCGTCGCATCGGAAACTCGCGAGCCTGGCGCAGATGATGGACGGCCACGTCGACGGCGGTCCCATGTGGGAGGCGTTCATCCGGCCGATCAACGAAGCCGGGCACCTCGAGGAGACGCGGCGGGCAGAAGCCGGCGGCGCCTACATGAAGATCCTCGACGAGCACTACCCTGGTCGAGAGATCCTCCGGCTGAACGAGAAGCTGCACATCCCCGCGATTGACGGCAGCCTGAGCCTCGAGGGCCGCCTGGCCGTCGCGCAGCTCTGGGGCTCCGAGACCGGGCGCGAGCGGCTGACTAACGATCCGTATCGGAAATGGAACGAGCAGCAAGTCCTGGCGATCCTCGACACGCTCGACAAACGCGATTGGGATTTCGTCGCGGCGCACTGGCAGAACCTCGATAGCTTCTGGTCAGAGATTGCGGCGAAGCAGGAGCGCGTCACGGGCCTGGCGCCGGAGAAGGTCGACCCGCTGCCGGTCCAAACGAAGTTTGGCGAGTATCCCGGCGGCTACTCTCCGCTCGCCTACGATGGCCGCTTCAGCGTCCGCGCCGGCCAGAACGAGGCGGCGTCGCAGGCGAAGCTGACCAGCTACTCGCCCTATGTGCAGAACACGACCAAGCGCGGATTCGTCGAGCAGCGCGTCAAGCACGTCGGGCTGCCGGTCCGGCTCGAGCTGTCGGTCGGCTTTCAGCACATCGACGAAGTCATCCACGATCTGACCCATCACGAAATGCTGATCGACGTCACGCGGCTGCTCCGCGATCCGAAGGTCTCGAGCGCGATGATGGAGACGGCCGGCGACATCGTCTACCAGCAATTCACGCGCGGGATTCAGGACATCGCGATCGGCTCGACGCCGGCCGCGCGCAACGTCGGCGAGAAGGCGGCGAATTTCCTCCGGTCGCGGACGCAGCTCGCGCTGCTCGGGCTCAACCTCTGGACCGGGCTGCAGCAGCCGCTCGGCGTCTTCAACGGTATGGACCGCGTCGGCGTCAAGTGGGTCGCGAAGGGCATGGGGCGCTGGCTGCGGGACGCGGCGAGCATGGAGAAGACGACCACATGGATCGCCGAGGTCTCGCCGATGATGCGCGAGCGCGTCACGTCGGGCACGCAGGATCTGCACGACTTGCGCGCGGCGTTCAACAAGCCGGGCGGTTGGTTCGACAAAATGGTCCGGACGGTCAGCAACGACAAGCTGACGCAGCAGGCGATCGTCGACGGCTACCTCTGGCACATCGGGATCGCGCAGCGCGTCGCCGACGTCCCGACCTGGCTCGGCGGCTATGAGAAGGCGATGGCGGCGCCGATGGAGAGCCGGAGCGCGGCGGAGCATGAGAGCCGGGCGATCGCGCTGGCCGACCAGGCGGTCCTCGACTCGCAGGGCGGCGGGCAGGTCAAAGACCTGGCGCAGATCCAACGCGGCGGACCCTACGCCCGGCTGTTCATGACGTTCTACAGCTACGGCAACACGGTCCTCAACGCGACGGCGCGCAACGTCGAGCGGACCAACTTCCGATCGCCGGCGTCCGTCATGACCTTTCTCGGGCACATGAGTCTGCTCTACGTCCTGCCGGCGCTCGGAACGGCGACGCTCGCGTGTGGGTTCGGCAAGAAGCCGTGCAAGGATGCCGGCGACTTTCTGGCGACGGCCGGCGGCGAGATGCTGTCGACCAGCATGAACACGATGGTCTACGTTCGCGAGCTGGCCGGCGCGGCGGCGATCGCGACCGGCGGCGACGCCGGCGCGCGCGGCTACGGCGGACCGGCGGCGCTCCGGCCGTTCGAGTGGGCTCGGCAGCTCTCCCAGCAAGTCAACCAGAAGAAGGCCGACGAGGGGCTTTGGCACGCGGCGAACAATGTCGCCGGCTTCCTGTTCAAGTATCCGGCGGCGCAAGTGCAGCGCACGATCGACGGTTACATCGCACTCTCAGAAGGACGGACATCCAACCCGGGCGCGCTCCTAGTCGGACCGCCCCCGAAGAACAAAAAATGATTCGGCATGGAAGACGCAAGCGAAACCCTGGGACCGGCGACAATGACCAATGAGGAGCTAACGGAGCGCGTCATCCGGCTCGAGGAGTGCCAGCGCAAGATCATCGAGCACCGAGGCATCCTCGACAGCCTGGCGTCGCAGCTCGAGCAAGGCATCCGACCGCGGATCCACAATCTGAACGACGAGCTGCAGCTCCACCGGCTTTCGATCAAGGAGCACGACATAGTGCTAGGTATGCTCAAAACCGACATTGCGCTGATGCGCGCGACCGCGGCGACCAGGGAGCAACTCGAGACCGGGCTCAAGTCGGTCGGCGAGAAGATCGAGAACGTCCACACGCAGACCGATCTCAAGCTGGACGCGATCAAGGAGACGCTCGACCCGCTGAAGCGCGGGATCTATTGGGTCGTTACGGTCATCGTCGGCGCCGTGATCCTGGCCGTCATCGGCCTGGCGCTGCGAGGCGGCAAGCCATGACGGACGCGATCGCGATTGCCTTGATCGGCGGGACGCCGTTGACGATTGCCTCGATCGGCGTGCTCTACGTCCAGCTCACCACGCGCGGCAAGGTCGAGACGATTCAGGGCCACGTCAACAGCGAGCGGACCCAGCTACTCGGCGAGGTCAGCTCGCTCCGCATCGAGAACGCGCTCCTACGAGAGATCATCCTCGACAAGACGGCGACCGCGGCGCTTCTGGCGCAAGCCGTCGCGACCCGGGCGCATGCGGTCCGCTCGACGGATGGCCCGGCGGCCGTCGTCGTCGTCCAGCCTGGGACCACGCCGGCGCCGGCGGCGACAGAGCCGTTGATCATCCCCTCGACATCTTGACAAGAAGGCGGCCGGCCGGTAGACTCCCGCACAGAAAGGGACTACCGAATGGCACCTCTCGAGCCGCTAGTCGACACTGAGCGCTGCGAATCGTCCAACCTCTCGACCTACGGCTACTCGCCGGAGCGTCGCACCTTGGCCGTCTCGATGAAGACGGGCGAGCTGTATCAGTATCATGACGTCCCGCCGGCGCTCTGGGCCGCGTTCCAGAAGGCACCAAGCAAGGGCACATTCTACGGCCGCGCGGTCCGCGGCAAGTTCGACGGGATCAAACTCACCGGCCATTGTCCGAAGTGCGGCGCGCTGGGGATCGTCGGCGTCAACTGCGAGGACTGCGGGACCGCGGAGGTCGTCGCGGATCCGATGAAGCCAAAGCGCCGGAGCAAGGCGGACGAGCGCGATCTTGACCTGCAGATCGACCGGATCGCGGAGCACCTTGCACCAGACCCGCGGGACTGAGTAGACTGCCTTGACTTTAGAGCAAGAAGTCGCAAGGCGGAAGGCACGCTATCAGGCTCGCCGGCGCAAGGGGATCTGTATCCAATGCCCGACGCGGACCCTGTTCTCGAGATGCCTGATCCATCGTCTTGATCACAGGAGCAGGAGAGTATCCCGCATGACCAAACCAAGGACCGGATCGCGGGCGCGTATGGGCCGGCCGTCCGTGTTCCAACCCAAAGACGGCGCTCGCGTGCAGGGCGTCCTGACCAAGACCGGCGCTGATCGGTTCGAGGCCGCGCGGCGGAAGCTCGCGAAGCTCGCGCCGCATGTGAAGATCGTCAGCGACGCCGACGTGATCGAATACCTGGCACGCGGCGAGACCATCACCGTCGCCTACATCGCGGCGCACGGACCAGGAGCGTAAACGAAGAAACGCCCGGCAGGCGGCGAAACCTGACCGGGCGTCTCAACAGGAGGAGCTGACGACAGAAGCAGTCAGCATCCTACCAGAAAGCAGACCCATGAAAAAGAAGACGAAGCGGCGCAAGCCGTCGACGGCGCTCGCGCGTCGGCCGCCGGCGGCGCTGCAGCTCGACCCGCAGCTCGGGCCGATCGAGCGCCTGGCGCGCGACAAGAACCTGACCGTCGACAAGCTCGAGCGACTCATCGCAGCGACCGAGCGGATCCAGAAGGCGAAGGCGGAGGCCGCCTACTGGCGCGACTTCGACACGATGAAACCGCATTTGCCGGTCATCACCAAGCGCGGCATCATCAGAGGGAAGGCCGAGGAGAAGGGCAAGAAGGGACCGATTCAATCCCGCTATGCGAAGTTCGAGGACATCCAGACGGCGATCGCGCCGATCCTCCCGCGGTTCGGATTCGTCTACAGCTACCGGACCGAATGGCCGGCGCCGGCCGTGCTCTGCATCGTCTGCCGGCTGAAGCATCGCGAGGGGCATTTCGAGGAGAGCCGCTTTCAGTCGCCGGCGGACGCGAGCGGCGGCAAGAACGCGATCCAAGGGCTCGGCTCCGCCAACAGCTACGGCAAGCGCTACACCATCAAGGATCTGCTCGACCTGCAGGAGCAGGGCGTCGACGACGACGGCAACCTCGCGAGCATCCTCGAGCCAAAGGATCCCAACGTGATCGATGCGGAGACCGTCCCGCCGGCGGGACCGCGGGACGCGCACCATTCCCAGAGCACGGAACCGATCACTGAGCCGCAACGCAAGCGGCTGCTCGGCATCATCAAGAACAGCGGCCGGATCGAGCGCGACGTCCTGATCTGGATCGGCAAGACCTACCACGTCGACAAACTGTCAGCGCTCAGGCGCTGCGACTACGACGCAGCCGTCGCGGCGGTCGAGTCGCCGGCGGAGCTGCCGAAGCCGAAACCAAAAGACCGACAACCAGGAGAGGACGGTTAGCTATGCTCGATCGATTCAAGCCGGAGGACGTCGCGAACATGCTCGCGCTCGAGCAGCAGCTCAAGGTTGTGTTTGACCGAGCGGAGCATCAGAACCTCGAGCCGGCCGTCGCGATCTTCGCGATGATGCGCTTGTCGCGGAGCATGCTCGAGATGTATCCAGACCTGGCGCGGACGGCGCTGCTCTCGGCGATCATGCCGTTTCTCCGCAATGACCAGGTCAACGTGACGGATCTATGGCTGCGGTAGCGTCGGCCGTCTTTCGGTTCGACCAGGTCCGACACGAATACATCGACCCGGGCAGCGGCGAGCAGTATCCGCACATCACGGGCATGCTCGAGGCCGCCGGCCACGTCGACAGCGAATGGTTCACCGAGGACAGCCGGATCCGCGGCTCCGCGGTTCACCGGCTGACCGCGGACTACGACCTGGGCGCACTCGACTTGGAGAGCTGCGTCTCGCGCTACCGCGGCTACCTGCTCGCGCATGCGTTTGCGATGGACGTCATGAAGCCGGAGATCCTCGAGGTCGAGCAGCCGCGCGTGCACGCGGCCATGCACTACGGCGGCCGGCCGGATCGCGTGTGGCGCTACGACGGCCGGCTCGCCATTCCGGAGATCAAGAGCGGCGACTACGAGAAGTCACACCCGATCCAGACGGCGCTGCAGGCGGTCCTGGTCGCGCCGGAGTATGGCATCCCGCCGGAGCTGTTCGAGCGCTACGGCATCTACCTGAAGGCCAACGGCCGCGCGAAGGTCGAGCGGTTCGACGACCGTCGCGACTTCGACGAAGCCATGAGGATCATTAAACGATGCTGCCAATTCTAGGAGTTGGGGCGTTCCTGGCCGGCTGGCTGATCTGGGGCGGCGTCATCGCCTACCGGCTCGCGCGGCACATCAACAAAGGCAAGGTCTCGGACGCCTGGCGGGCCGAGCACAGAGGAAGAAAAGACCAATGACTGAGGGATGGCCGCCACGATGGGAGGGTCCGCAATTCAAACAGGCGCCGGGCTCGGCGAAGGTGAAGCGCGGCAAGAAACGGGAAGCTCGAGCCGACCGGGAGGACGCCAAAAAGATCGAGGTCCGGCTGCGCGATCGCTACTGCCGGTTCCCGCTCTGCGGCTGCAAGCGGTTCCAGCTCACGCTGACCGAGGTCAGCCACAGCAAGCATAAGGGCATGGGCGGCAACCCGGCCGAGGACCGCTCAGACCCGGAGAGTATGGTCCTGCTCTGCGACGCGCGGCACAAGGCGAACAAGTTCAGCGTCGACCGCAAAACGCTGCGCTGGCGCGCGCTGACCAGGTCGGGCAGCGACGGGCCGATCGCCTGGTCGATCGACACGCGCGAGCTGCGGAACATCAAGCGGACGCCGGCGCTGATTCACCTGGCGATCGAGAACCTGCCGGCCGGCCGATGGTTCGAGCTGGCGGTCGAGACCGGGATCCACACCTACGAGCCGACGTCGGCGGAGCAGTCGGCGATCCTTGCCTGGCTCCGCGGAATGGATTACTGATGGACAGCTACGGCGTCGGACACCGCAAGGAAGTCGAGAAGCCGAAGACCAGGAAGCAGCGCAAGACGCAGCTCGCGCGCGAAGCGCTGGCCGCGGCGCTGCAGCTCAGAGAGGCGCGCGACCATCTGCGCGGGCTCACCCTGCAGGGCAGTCCGCTCGAACGGGCGCTCGAGCGCGGCGCCGACCTGCTCGAGCAAATGGCGCGCGAGGACTGGCGCGGCTGACATCTTGACAACAAGTCGCGCCGGCTGTATACTCCGCAACCAGGAGGAGACAGTATGGCAAAGCGACAGAGCAGCAAGGCGACGCCGGCGACCGAGCCGGACATCATCGACGTCGGCGGTCCCGCGGAGGCGATGAGCGAGGATCTGCAGCTCGCGACGACGGCCGGCGAAGCCGTCCGCGAGTTCATGCGCGGCATCCGGCAATTCTTCACGACGGCCGACACGCTCGAGGCGACGGCGCTCGCGCGGCTCACCGAGGCGAAGGCGCTCAAGGCCAAGCCGCCGACGAACGAAGCCGAGGATCTGGCCGTCCAGAAGTTCATCCGGCAGACGTCGGCCGACAACAAGGCGGTTGTCGAGCACTGGAAGATCACGACGACGATCGCGGCGTTCCACAAGCGCATGACCGGCAAGCGGAAGCTCGCGACCGACGCGCTCGACGAAGCGAACAAGATCGGCAACGAGCTGCATAACGCCTACGAGAAGGAGGAGGAGCGCAAGGCCAAGGCCGAGCAGGAGCGGCTGCGGCTCGAGGAGGAGCAGAAGGAAATTGACCGGCGGCAGCGCGAGCAGGACAACCTCGAGGCCGAAGCCATCCGGCGCGAGGAGTCGATGGCCGAGCTGACGCAGCGCGAGCAGACGTTCGTCGAGCTGTATCTGGCGCGCGGCGACGGGCTCAGCGCGGCACGGTCGGCCGGGTTCAAGCTGCCGGCGAAGGACGCGGCGCGGCTGCTCACGCTGAAGAAGATTCAGGACGCGATCGCGGCGAAGCGGTCGGCCGCGGAAATCCGCCGGCAGGCCGAAGCGATCAAGCAGCAGCCGATCGTCGTCGACACGCCGGAAGTCAGGCCGAATGTCGTCAGGGCGGCCGGCAGCTTTCAGAAGAAGACGCCGGCGAGCGCCGAGCTGCTCGACGAGGCCGGACTGATCGAGGCGATTTTCTCCGGCAAATATGGGATCCCGCGGACGATTCTGAAGATCGACCAGGTCGCACTCAACCAGCAGGCGCGCGACCTGGGCGCGCTGATCAACAAGTGGCCGGGCGTCCGGTTCGTCGACGGCGAAAGGAAACTCTACTAATGAAGTTTGGAACAGAGACAGTCGGTAAGCACGCGATCGCGGTCGAGATCGACGGCCGCGGGACGTTCAGCGCTGAGTTCAACGATGAAGACTTCAGCGCGCCAACACACAAGGAGCTGGTCGAGATGCTCCGGAAGGCCGTCCGCAAGGCGAGCAAGGTCAAGCCGGTCGAGGTCACGATACTCGGCCTGGTGCCGAAGACGGTCCGCAAAAGCTGGGACAACGAGCTTTTCATCGACGGCGCCGGCACGATCGACGCGCAGCTCCGCGGCCGGCACTCGCGCAACAGGGTCTATCTGCTCAAGACCGAGAACGGCAGCAAGTTTCAGCTCAGCGAATACGGGCGCAAGGAGAGGCCGATCGTCCGGCGGCTGACCGAGGTCGAGAAGCAGCAGTATCTGACGCTGCTCGAGGCGCAGCGCGTCGCGGCGACGGCGCTCGAGGACTTCATCGGCGAGGTTTCGATCAATCCGGACCAGGCGCTCGCGGCGGCGGCGAAAGCGGGAGGCGAGTAATGGACGACACGCTCCCGACAGACGACTACAGCAAGACGCTTCGCAGCCTGGTCGCGCATCCTGGCGCGGTCGAGCGCGCGAGCACGATCGAGCTGACCGACTTCTACGGCAACCAGGAGACATGGGTCGTCAAGACGGTCCGCGTCGACGGACGCGATACCGTGTTCCTGCAGCGCATCAACGCCGGCGGCGGCTCGCGCTGGGTCTTGCCGGCGGAGATCACCGATGCGATCAGCCGGCAGCGCGACAGCGCGGTCAGCACGATCCGGAAGCGCGCGGCGCGAGCTGGGGCAGCGACCAGACGGGCGGCGAAGAAGTGACAGGGGAAGGGGCGGCCGTCGCCCCAACCCAACGCCCCTACCAGCTCGCAGCGTCGGAAGCGCTCGAGCGGACGTTCTTCGACCTGGGTCAGAACCGGGCGCTGATCAAGAAACCGACCGGGACCGGCAAGACGGTTTGGTTTGCGAACCTGCTCAAGCTGCCGCGGCTCGGCGAGTGGGTCTCGAGCTTCAAGCAGAAGGGCGCGACGCTCCTGGTCATCGCGCATCGGGAGGAGCTGCTCGACCAGGCGGCCGACAAGATCCGGCGGGCCAACCCAAAGCTCATGGTCGACATCGAGCAGGGCGACCGGCATGCGAGCCACTACGCCGACGTCGTCATCGCGTCGATTCAGACGCTATCGGCCGGCAAGGGCGCGGCTCGCTTCCGCCGGCTGAAACGGTTCATGGTGTGGCACACGCCGCGGATCGTCGTCGTCGACGAAGCACACCACGCCGCGGCCAAGAGCTACCGGACGGCGCTCGCGATGCTCGGCTTTCTCCCGAAGGCCGACATCAGCGACCAGGACAACATCGAGGCGGCGACGCATGACGACGTCGTCGAGATGGAGAAGGCGCTCGCCGGCTGGGACGCGATCGCGCCGAAGGACCGGCTGCTCATCGGCGTCACGGCGACGCCTAATCGATCGGACGCGGTCGGCCTGGGCTGTGTGTTCCAGACGATCGCGTTCTCGTATCCGCTCAAGCAGGCGATCAACGACGGCTGGCTGACGCCGATCACGTCCTGGGCGATCGACACCAAGACGTCGCTCGAGGGCGTCCGGACAACGGCCGGCGACTTCAATCAGAAGGAGCTGGCGGAGGCGGTCAACAACGCGGCGCGCAACCAGCAGGCGCTCGCAGCCTGGCGCGAGCACGCGGACGGCATCCCAACGATCGGCTTTACGGTCGACGTCGCGCACGCGCACGAAGTCGCGGCACTGTTCGCGGCGGACGGCGTCAAGGCCGTCGCGCTGAGCGGCGAGACGCCGCGCGAGGACCGGCGGCGCATCCTCCGGCAGTTCGAGGAAGGGACGATCGAAGTCGTTTTCAATTGCATGGTCCTGACCGAAGGGACGGACCTACCGCGGACCGGCTGCATCCTGCATCTCAAGCCGACGAAGTCGCCGACGCTCTACGAGCAAATGACCGGCCGCGGGCTCCGGCCGCATCCCGACGATCCGAAGGGACCGGAGCGGCTCGAGGCGCTCGAGCGCGGCGAGACGTTCATCAAACGCGACTGCATCGTGATCGACCTGGTCGACCTGTCGCGCCGGCATAGCCTGCAGACGGCGCCGGTTCTCTACGGGCTGCCGCCGACGCTGATCGCCAAGGGCGACGACCTGCGACAGATGGAGGAGAAGCTCGAGGAGCTGCTCGCGAAGTATCCCGGCTTCGACGTCAACGAAGCCGGCCGGCTGACGCTCGAGCAGCTCAACGCGAAGGCGAGCCTGATCGACGTCTGGGCGATCCCTGAGCTGGGCGCATTCGGGAAGGGCCGAGCGCTCGATTGGGTCAAGTTCGCGGAGGACAGCTACCAACTTCAATACCCCTGGGCGGACGGCATCGAGACGATCACGGTCATGCGCGACCTGCTCGGCAAGTTCGAGGTGGTCTGTTCGCTGCGGCCGAAGGAAGGGCCGGCCACGGTCCGGCAGCGCACGCTGGCGAACGGCGTGCCGAGCGCTGACGCGGCGGCCGGGCTCGCCGAGGCGTTCGTCCTGCAGGAACGTCGCAGCGTTATGAAGCTCGCCGGCAAGGATGAGGATTGGAAGAAGCGGCCGGCGTCCGAAAAGCAGAAGGGTCTACTGCGCCGGCTTCGCGTCCCGCTGCCGGCCGGGCCGTTGACGATGGGGCAAGCCGGACGGCTGATCGATCTGGCATTCGCACGAAAAGGGAGACGTTGAGATGTGGATTTTGCTGACACCGAGAGAGGTCGAGCTGCTCGAGCGGCGAGTAACCGGCGGCGACAACGCGGCGATCATGCGGACGGTCCAGACCCGGATCGACCGCGTCACGGGCGAGCTGACACTCTCGGACGATGAGATGGAGATGGTCCGCGCCGGCGCTCGAGACTGGCGCGGCGGCTACGAAAAGCAGTTCAAGGCGCTGCTCGCGGCGGCCGACCGGCATACTACATCTGGTAGGTCTTGATCTTTTGGAGCGGACGGAACGAAGAATGTGCAGCCGGCGAGTTGGAAGCTGCCGGCTGCACTGACCGCGTCGTAGCTGAGACTACGAGGCAATCATCGGGCGGCTCGAGACCCGATCTTACCTCATCCCCTCACCCTACAGCGCACCCGACCGACGCGAGTCGGCCGAAGGCCGAGCGGCTGCGACTGCCTGGCCTGGGCGCTCCAACGCTTCCCATATCGCACTGTCACCGGACCCAGCGCAGGCGAGATCCGGCGGTTCCAGCTTCGCGCCGAAAAGCTGACAAACAAATCCGCGGAAGTGCGCTGCTGGACATCTTCGCGCCGCGGTCCCGATCCCGTCGTGCAGGGTGTAGGGTTTGGTTTTTTTCGGGTTTCCTTCAGAGGGAATCGGGAAAAAAAGATGTCCGTCGTTTGTTCACAGGGAGGGGCTAATGGCAGATGAGGCACGGGCGACGCTGGCGAAGCTCGCGAAGCTACACGAAAAATGGTTCGAGCTGGCCGAGCAGATGGCGGCGATCAACGACGAAGTCAAGAACCTGCTCGCCGGCGGACCAGGGATCGGCGAGCTGCTCAAACGGCTGCAGCGGCATTACTCGGAGTGCTGGCAGGTCCGCTACCGCGGCGAGTATGTGTTCGAGTTCAAGAAGGACGTCCCGAATCTGAAGCGGCTGATCAGCAAGCTCGGCGTCGAGGAGGTCGAGCGCCGGATGCTCCGGTATCTGCAGAACGAGGATCCCTACTTCATGAAGGCGCGGCACGGCTTCGGCCTGTTCGTCGCGACCATCAACCAGCACGCCGCGGCCGGCAGCGCGGCGCTCGAGCAAGACCTGCAGGATGAGGTCGACCAGACGGAGAGCCTGCTCCGGCAGCGGCAGCGATGAGCAAGCGCGAGCCGTCCCGCCGGCGGGACCAGGCGCCGGCCGAGCCGCTCGAGGAGCGGACGCTCCCGCACAACCTCGAGGCCGAGCGCGCGGTCCTGGGCGCGATCCTTCTGCACAATGACAGCTACGAGCGGATCGCCAAGACGATCGACCGGGCCGACTTCTACCGCCTGGCGCACCAGGAGATTTTCGAGAGCATCGAGCGGCTGCTCGAGAAGCCGGACGGCGAGGTCGACATGGTCACACTCAAGGAGGATCTGGCAAAGCACGGCGCGCTGGACGATCCAGTCGGCGGGCCGGTCTACCTCTCAGGGCTGATCGACGGCGTCCCGCGGTCGACCAACATCGAGCACTACGCGCGAATCGTGCGCGAGAAGGCGACGCTGCGCCGGCTGATCAAGTCAACTAATCGCACGCTCACGGCCGCCTATGAGGGCGTCGATCCGGTCGGCGTCATCCTGACGGCCGCGGACCGGGCGATCGTCGACCTGCAGCGGAACGCGCTCGGCGGCAACATGCAATCGCTCAAGCACTCGAACACCGCATACTGCGAGCTGCTCGAGGAGCGCATCCGGAACAAGGGCGCCGTCACGGGCCTACCGACAGGGTTCGCGAAGATCGACGCGGCGACGCTCGGCTGGCAGCGCAAGGACTCGATCCTCATCGCGGCGCGGCCGTCGATCGGTAAGACGGCGTTTGTGCTCAACACGGCGTCCGTCATGGCGGAGAGCTACCGGCCGAAGTCGACCGAGCGCTGTCACGTCGCTTTCTTTTCGATGGAGATGCGACGGTCGCAGCTCGAGGACCGGCTGCTCTCGAGCCTCTGCGGCATCCCGTCGACGTTGATCCGGTCCGGCTACATCTTCGGCGACGACCAGAACGCGGCGATCGTCGCCGGCCTGGCGCGCATGCAGAACATGAACCTGCATATCGACGACACGAAGGGCCGGACCGTCTTCGACATCAGAGCGGAGTGTCGCCGGCTGCGCTCCGAGCACGGGCTCGACGCGGTCATCATCGACTACATACAGCTCATGGAGGGCAGCCTCGAGCGCCGCGGCGCGACCCGGAACGAGGAGCTGACCGACATCAGCCGGCGTCTCAATGTGATGTTCGGCGAGCTGGACGTCGCCGGCATCATCCTGAGCCAGCTCTCGAGGCCCAACGAGAACCGGCCGGACCCGCGGCCACAGCTCAAGGATCTGCGGGACAGCGGCGCGCTCGAGCAAGACGGGGATCTGATCTGCTTCCTGCACCGGAGGAACCACAAAGAGCCGGGCCTGACGCACTTCATCATGGAGAAGGCGCGCAACGGGCCAACCGGGACGCTCGCGCTCGACTTTGACCGGGATCTAACCCTGTTCAGGGAATACGAGGGCGAGCCGCCGGTCGAGCCTGCCCCAACGCCGGCCGAAAAGAAGACCCGGCAACGGTCGTTTCTGTCGCAGCGCGCACGATCGTAATTGACTCTCCCCGACTATTTGACAAGAATGAGGGCCGCGTGATCTACATCGGCATCGACCCGGGAGGCAGCGGCGGACTGGCGGCGATCGACGACAGCGGGGTCTGTATCGAAACGCGGACGATGCCGGCCACCGAGCGCGACACGCTCGACACGATCGCCATGCTCGGCTTTCACAAGGGCGACGAAGATCGACGAGCTGCGCTCGAACACGTCTGGTCGATCCCTGGGCAGGGCGGCGCGTTCAAGTTCGGGCTCAACGTCGGCACGCTCCGGACGGCGCTGACCGCGGCGCGCATCCCGTTCGATCTGGTGCTGCCGAAGCGCTGGCAACGGATGCTAGGCGTCAGCTATCCGCCGGGCTCGACCGACACCGAGAAGAAGAACATCACGAAGCGGCGGGCTCAGCAGCTATTCCCGCAGCTCACGATCACGCACGCGATCGCCGACGCGCTACTCCTGGCGGAGTATTGTCGACGGCTCGAGCGCGGCGACCAGGCGGCAACCAGTAGGAGGACAGATGGCAAAGAAGAAGGCAGCGAAAAAGAAGGACAAGCTGGCCGCGCGCAAAGCCGCCGGCGGCTCGAAGAAAGGCAGCGCTCCCGCCAAACCGCGCACGCCGCGGCCACGGCAGCAGGCGCTGATCGAGGACGCGCGGATCAAGCCGCTCGACGATTGCGCCGCGTCGATCGCTGAAGTGCGGGAGGACATGAACAATCTCCGCGGCGAGGAGAAGGGCTTTCTTGCGACAGCTCGCTCGCTGATGCACAAATACGGCAAGACCGTTTACAAGCACGCCGGCGTCGAGATCGTGCTCGTCCCTGGCGACGAAAAGGTCCGCGTCCGGATCCTGAACGACCAAGGCGACGCGAGCAGCTCGGGCGCCGACGACAACGCGGCCGGCGCTCCGCGCGAGGATGCGGTCAGCGGCGATCGCGGCGGCTCTGACGAAGCGGCGGAGGGCTGACCGTGGGGAGGGGGCTAACGAAGATTCGCGCCGACATCCAACCGATCAGAATTGGTCCCTTCACTCTCACGGCGACCGGGCTCGAGGTCGACCCGCGGAGCAAGCCGTCATTCGAGGAGTATGAGAGCGTCGGCGAGTTCATCAAACGCGCGCACGCGGCGAGCGGCTTCTGGCTGGCCGACTGGCTGCGCTACGGCGAGAGCCGCGGCGATTGGGAGGAGCGGCTCTCGCAGGCGGTCGACGCGACCGGGCTCTCCGAGAAGACGCTCCGCAACGTGCGCGCGGTCGGTCGCATCGAGGCATCCCGCCGGCGGGACGATGTCGACTTCAGTCTGCACGAAACCGTCGCCGGCCTGGCGCCGACCGAGCAGACGGACTGGCTCGAGCGCGCGCATGCGAACGGCTGGGACCGGCGCGAGCTGCGGCTCAACATCCGAGCGGCGAAGCGGACGCGCATCATCGACGGACAGGCGATTCTCAAAGGGCAGTATCGCGTGATCTACGCCGATTTCCCCTGGCTCTACGACAACCGGCAACCGAGCGGCTCGAGTTCGCAGGACCATTTCCCGGGCCTGACGATTGAGCAGGGCTGCGAGCTGCCGGTCCGCGCGCACTCGCGGCCGAATAGCGTCTTGTTCTTCTGGGTGACTGCCCCGCTGCTCTACGACCGACCCGGGCCGGCCGACATCATCCACGCCTGGGGATTCGAGCCGAAAAGCCAGATCATCTGGGACAAGGTCGATCACAACGTGGGGAGTTACGTCAGCGTCCGGCATGAGATTCTGGTCATCGCGACCAGGGGCTCCTGTCTACCGGACCGACCAACGCCGATGCAGGACAGCGTCGTCACCGAGAAGCGCCGCGGCGAGCACTCATCGAAGCCGGAGACGTTCCGCAAGATCATCGAGCGCATGTATGACGGTCCCTACCTCGAGCTGTTCGGCCGGCAGCGCGTCGAGGGCTGGGAGGTCTTCGGCAACGATGCCCGGCTCTGGGCTGACCAGGCGGCGGCGTCATGAGGCTCGAGGTTCGATGTTGCTGTCAGCCGCGGAAGCTGCTCGGATGGCTCGACGTGCCTGAAAGGCTCGCCAAGGCTGGCACGGTGATCCGGTTCGTGGTCGACGAGGGACTGCGCGACCAGAACGGCGCCCCGCACTACTCGCAGCTCGCGCTGCCGGTCGAGTGGTATCGATTGAGCTGGGCCGCCAACGCACAGCTCGCGCTGAAATCAGAGGAGACGCCGATCGAGGTGCTCCGCCGGATCGGCGGTTTCACGGAGAATCCAGAATGCCGCTGAAGCAACACGAAGCCGACCAACTGATCGACGTGATCCGCCGGCTGGTCTCAACCGAGCACAAGATCCCCAGCGAGGAGAAGCTCAAGGCGGAGATCGTCGGCGGCCGTCGCGGCGGCAAGGTCGACGCGCAGCGCGAGGCCGGCAAGGCGCTGACGCTCGATCGGCACACGGTCGAGGGCACGGGCTCGGCCGGCGACACAGTGCAGGCGTTCGACGAACCGAAGCTCGAGGAGCTGTATCAGTCGTTCAAGAATCGGCTACTCGAGGAGCTGCCGGTCGACCCGGTCCTGCTCCATCTGCTCAGCGTCCGGCCGGAGATCATCGTCGACGTCGAGCGCAAGGTGATCGAGCTGGACGGATCGACGGACCTGAAGGGGCGCATTGCGCGGCTCATCGCGGCCGGCTTCCTGTCGCAGCATCGGGCGCGCGGCGCGATCGTGAACGAGCTGAAGAAGACCGGCACGGAGCCGGCCGGCAACCGCATGAGCGAGGCGATGGACTGGCTGAAGCGGGCCGGGTTCCTGATCTTCGATGATGATGAATGGATCGCGGCGCCTGGCGTCAAAGTCACCGAGCGCAGCATCGAGGCGTAGACCATGACCAGGCGCAAAGAGATCCCCCGGTGGGCCGTCTGCACCGTCTGCTGCGAGAAGTGGGCACAGAGCAACAGCGGGCTCTGCCGGCGCTGCGACCGCAACCGGGCCGCCGGCCTGGCGGACCATGCGATCGCGCTCGAGGCGGCGCACGCGACGAAAGCCAAGGTCTTGCAGTCGCGGAGCTACGATCCGGACGATCCCATCGAGAGCCGTCCGGTCGTCGAGATCGACGGCGTGCTCTACGTCGTCATGTGGTCGGGCTCGAGCTGCGGCGCGGAAGCGCTCGGCATCCCGCCGGCGGGACTGCGCGGTAGCCTGTCGTTCAATCCCTCAAGGCTCGAGCGCTACAGCTACACTTGACCAACCAAAGGAGAGACAACGCAATGGACACCGAAACGATCAAGAGCGCACTCGACCAGGCCATTCTCGAGAGCGGCGATCGGATGCTGCCGCACTTTCGATTCAGTCACCTACCGGAGAAGCTCGCGACGGCGTCAGCGCGGTTCGCGAGCCTGGCGATCGAGATCATCGGGACGCAGCCGGCGACCGCGGAGCGGACGGTCTGCTTGCGGAAGCTGCTCGAGGCGAAAGACTGCGCGGTTCGCAACCTGCTCGAGAGCTGACGCCCGACTATTTGACAAGAAGTCTGTCGGACGGTATGCTCTGCAACCGGAGGACAGAATGCGGAACACAGAGAACAAGACAGCGCTCGGCGTGGCGATCGCGATGATCCTGACGGGCATCGCGATCCTTTCGTGCGTCGGCTGCAGCGCCGGCGTCGGGCTTCGGATCAACCATGCGCCGCGCTGCGAGGTTCAGACAGTCGTCATGCGCTGGATCGATGGCACCGAGTCTAAGATGGTGCTCAATAGCTGCCGCTACGGCGCGGTCGGTCGCGTGCCGACACCGGACGAGGCGAAATAACAGGGGGCAGCATGGAAGATGCGGGATTGGTCAACGTCTACGTCTGCTCGATCTGCGGCTTCCACACGGTGACGAAGAACCGGGACGCCGGAACCACGCCATTCATGATCGGTTGCAAGAATCCGCGGAAGTGCTCCGGCTTCGCGCAGTCGAGTTTCTACCGCGTCCGACAGACGCTCGATCCGATGTTCCTCTGGATCAAGCCGACCGACGATGAGCTGCAGCGGTTCCTGGCGGACCATGACGCGGCGCAGCAGCAGGCGATCCTCGAGCATGTAAAGTTCGGCGGGCTGCTCGACCTGATGATCAGCACGGGCGAGCCTGGCGGCGAAGTCATGAGCCGGAAGCCGAGCGCTCGAGAGATCGGAATAGCGGCCAATCCACACAGCTACGCCTGTCTCAACTGCCGGCGCGAGTGCTCGCTCGAGGAGGTCGACGAAAGCGGCGGACACTGCCCGACGTGTGGGAATCAGCGACTGATCCCGCTCGGGCCACCTGACTCAGGAGAGGAGCATGGTTTATGAGCGAAGAATTCTATTGGTTGATTCTGCTGTTGCTGCTGGCGATCTGACGTGAACAAGCGACGTCGCTACCTGGCGAAGCGCCGGCGAGCTGCCGCTCGCGCGCGTCGGCTGGAATGGCTGGACCTGGTCGAGCGGCACGGCATCTGCCCGACGTGCGGCAATCATCCAATGAATCCGCTCCCGACGTGTCCGCGCTGCGGCTCCGTCCCGCCGGCGGGACGGCTGACCGGCGCTCGAGCGGACATGGCGAGCTGGATCCGGCGCTACTTCCATGACTGCAGTCCGGCTCCCTGGCAGGTCGCGCTGATGGTCGACATCCTCGCGGGACGCGAGCGGATGCAGCTCGGCGTCGATTGGGCCAACGGTCGCGATCGCTCGCTAGTGCGCTACCAGGACGGCACGGTCGAGGAGCCGGCGCCCGGGCTGACTCCTGAGCAATGGGCCGCGGTCGAGGCTCGCGCACGCGAACGCTCGACTTTCGGCCAAGAACCGGGCTATCCTCTCGTCCGTGGCACGGCGGATCAAAAAGCGGACCAAACAGACAAGTAGCTCCAAACGGCGCAAGCCTGTCACGGCTGCGCCGGCTCCACCGCCGGCCACTCCTGCCCACGTCGATCCCGCTGACAACCTGACGCCGCTCGAGCGGCTGTTCGTGCTCGAGATGCTGGTCGATGAGAACCAGACGCAAGCCTATCGGCGCTCGCATCCCGATTGCCACAGCGATAGCTCGGCCGCGGTCGAGGGGCATCGGCTTGCAAGAAAGCCCAATGTTTCCGCGGCGCTCAGGAGCCAGCGCGCGGCCAACTACAAGCGGCTGCAGGTCTCTGCGGACGAAGCGCTCGCTAACATCAGCCGGAACGCCCGGGCGGACCTGGGCGACGCCTACGACCCAGACACGGGCAAGATGCTGCCGTTCTCGCAGTGGCCGGACGGGCTGCGGCGGAGCGTCAAGAGCCTCAAGATCCTCGACGGCCGACTCGAGGTGCAGCTCAACGATCCCCAGCGAGCCAACGAGCTGATGGCGCAGGCCGGCGGGAAGCTCAAGAACGTGGTCGTTCTCGAGTTCGATCACGCGGCATATCTGGCGGCTGAGCCGCCGAAAGTGGCAAAGGACGGAGAAGCATGATCGACGGAAATGTTAGCGAAAATGCGGAACGCTCACGGGCGGGAGTCCACGGGATCTATTCCGCCGGCGAGCACACGCTCGGCGAGTTCGCGGCCAAACTGCGCGCGACGGCCAACCAGGTGCTCGAGGCACGGGACGACGTCCCGCAGCATCTCCGGATGAAGATCGCCGGCGAGCTGCAGACGGCGGCGACGCTGATCGAGAACATGCGGCCGGCCGCGGCTTGGCTGCGCGAGCAACCGGAGTTTCAGCACAATCCGATTGATCCGCGCGAGTATACTGCCGCGGTCGTCTGCGAGCTGCTCGAGCGCTACGCCCGGCACATCGCGGACCGAGAGAGAGAACCATGCTGAGAGACAAGAACGGCAAGACCATCAGTGTCGGCTCGCGCGTCAAGCTCGCGGACGGTAGCACAGTGAGAGTCCGCGGCACGCTCCTGGCGAGCGGCTCGAGCATCCACAACGCGAGCGAGGTCGAGGTCGTCGAGCACAAGGACGATCACGACAAGGCGGCGGACGGCGACTCGATCATCTGGGGCTCATAACCGACCGGGCGCCGGCTCACATCTCGAGTCGGCGCCAAACCTCAATCTGCGGAAAGGCTCAATGAAAATGCGAAGTGCTCACCGTGTGGCGCTCACGTTCCTGGTCCTGGCAATGTCGGCAACCGTGCAGGCTCAGACGGTCGCGACGCCGAGCAACCGCCTGGCCTGGACCGAGGTCGGGCAGACCGTCGCGCAGGCGAGCAGCGCGACCTACAACAGCTTCCTCGACACGGCGACGACGGGCGTCGCTGTCGCCGGCGTCACATGCGCGGCCGGCACGCCGGCGACGGATGCGGCGTGCTCGAGCAACCTGCCGGTCCTGACGCTGGGGCTGCACTCGCTGACGCTGACGCAGGTCATCAGCGGCGCCGAGTCGGCGAAGTCGGCGGCCGTGACGTTCACATTCGTCGTCGTTGTGCAGCCGACCGCGCTCCGGATTGCGAAGGCGTTCGCGTTCTTCCGCGGCGGCGTGCTCGCGTCTCGAGGTCGACAGGCGCTCGGCAAGTATCAGATCCGCCCCGTTCGGTAAACCAGGAGGAGAGCATGGCGCTGAAGGACAAGCACGGGTTTGACGTGAAGGTCGGCGACAAGGTCCGGACGCCGGACGGCGACGTCGTCGAGATTCAGGGACGCATCGGCGCCGGCAAGCGGCGCGAGTTTCGGATGGCGGACTGTGAGAAGGTCGCGCGGTCGACGCCGGTCGGCGATCTGCCGCCGGCACCAGGCGAGCAACTGTTCGCGTGACACAGGAGGAGAGCGATCGGATCTGGGCGCGGCTGAAGCGCTGGCGCGAGCATCCGATCGAGTTCGTGCGCGAGGAGTTCAAGGTCGAGCCTGATCCCTGGCAGGCCGAAGTGCTGGCGGCGTTCCCGCATCACAACCGGCTGCTCATGAAGGCGTGCAAGGGACCGGGCAAGACGTCGGTGCTCTCCTGGCTCGGCTGGAATTTCATCGCGACCCGGCCGCATGCACGCATCGGCGCGACGTCGATCACCGGCGACAACCTGTCTCAGAACCTGTGGCCGGAGTTCGCGAAGTGGCAGCAGCGCTCCGCGTTCCTCATGGCGACGTTCACCTGGTCGGCGACCCAGATTGTTCACAAGCTGTATCCCGGCACCTGGTGGATCCAAGCGCGCACCTGGCCGAAGAAGGCGGACGCGCAGCAGCAGGCGGACGCGCTCGCCGGGCTGCATGAGGATTACGCCATGTGGCTGCTCGACGAGCTGGGCGGCTATCCACAGGCGATCATGACGACGGCCGAGGCCGTGCTCGCGAGCGGCATCGAGACGAAGGTTGTCGGCTCAGGGAATCCGACACACACAACCGGACCGCTCTATCGAGCCTGCACCACAGACAAGGCCAATTGGTTCATCGTCACGATCACCGGCGACCCAGAGGATCCGAAGCGCTCGACGCGCATCAGCCTCGAGCACGCGCGACAGCAGATCGCGGCTTACGGGCGGGACAACCCTTGGGTCATGGTTAACATCCTGGGGCAATTTCCCCCCTCGAGCATCAACAGCTTGCTCGGCTCGGAGGAGGTCGACCTTGCCATGCGCCGGCATCTCCGGCCGGACGCCTACGAATGGAGCCAGAAGCGGCTCGGCGTCGACGTCGCGCGCTTCGGCGACGACCGCACGGTCATCTTCCCGCGGCAAGGGCTCGCGGCGTTCCGGCCGATCGTCATGCGAAACGCGCGGACGACCGCGATCGCGGCGCGCGTCATGGCGGCCGGCCAACGCTGGGGCGCCGAGCTGACGCTGGTCGACGATACGGGCCATTGGGGGCATGGCGTGATCGACAACCTGATCACGGCCAACTACGCGGCGATCCCGGTCAACTACGCCGGCAAGGCGATCGACCCGCGCTACAAGAACGTCCGCGCGGAAATGTGGATGAAGGGCGCCGAGGCGATCAAGAACGGCGCGGCGCTCCCCAACATCCCCGAAATGGTCGGCGAGCTGACCGAGCCGACGTATACCTTTGTGAATGGCGTCTTCCAGCTCGAGGACAAGGACATGGTCAAGGCGCGCATCGGCCGCTCGCCGGACTACGCGGACGCCTACTTTCAGACTTACGCGCTGCCGGATATGCCGGGCGACATGATGGACCGGCTGGGCGTCCCGCAGCGCGACCGAGCCGCGCGCGACTTCGATCCCTACGCGACCGACGACCGCGGCGTCTACGAGCAGAGCGGACGGGCCGCTCGAGACTTCGACCCGCTCAACTGAAGGAGGACAGCATGGCGAAGAAAGCAGCAGTCAAGGGCGCGCGGCCGGCGAAGCGCAAGGACGAACCGGCGCCGGAGGCGGTCTTTCGCGAGGTCGCGACCCTGACGGTCATCGACTACAACGGGCTCGCGCCGAATCAGCGCGAGGAGCTGCAGCGCTGGCTCACGGAGCGGACAACCGAGCTGCAGGGACCGCTGACCGCGATCCCGAAGCGCTACACGGCGCACTACAAGGTGCCGGCCGGCGGAGATGGGGAATGACCGACGCTGAACGGGCCAAGCTCACGACGATCCAAGCCATGATCGGCGAGCTGCTCGCGACGGCGCCGAGTTATCCGCTGATCACCAACGTCGCCGACTTCGACAAGGCGCTCGCGGAAGCGGCGACCGGCGCGACGCTCCGGCTCTCGAACGGCTTCGCCTACGACAAGCTGCTCGACGTGACGAAGCCGATCAACATCATCGGCGAGACATCAGGGCTCGGCCGCATCGGCATGAAAGACCCGGCGCCGATGTTCGCGGCCGGCGCGCGGCTGCGGAGCGACGACATTACGCTGCTCGGGCTCGAGCTGCGCCATGTGGTGACGACGACTGACATTGTCGGCAACGTCGGCGCGCGCCTGGTCATGGATCGGTGTCGCGTGCTCGGCGACCCGCTGAAGGGCGCCAAGCGCGGCATCGCAGCGAACGGCGCCGGCGCGCAAGCGTTCCGACGCTGCTACGTGGCTGACATCTTCCAGCCGGCGCAGGACACACAAGCGATCTGTGCCTGGGACTGCGAACCAGGGATCACGATCGAGGACTGCTACCTCGAGGCAGCCGGGCAGTCGTTCATGGCGGGCGGCGCGGACAGCTCGAGCGAGGAGCGCTCGCCGAGTCAGATCCGGATCGTCGGCTCGCACCTGACGAAAAATCCGTTGTGGTTCGGGATGAAGCAACAGATCAAGTGCGCGCTCGAGCTGAAGAACGCGACCGAGGTCGAGGTCGACGACTGCATCCTCGAGTATGGCGGCATCAGCCAAGGGCAGGGCGCCTACTTGATCGTTGTGACGCCGCGGAACCAGGGCGGGAAAGCTCCCTGGTCCGCAGTCGGCGACGTCGTCATCTCGGACTGCACCGGCGGCCACGCCGGCGGGATCATGAACGTCCTTGGCTCGGACAACAACGCGCCGAGCGGCATCGTCGAGAACGTGACGCTGCAGCATTCGACGTTCGACAACATCGACCCGAAGGGGATCACGCTCGGCTCTGGCCGGCTGTTCATGTTCGATCGGGCGCCGAAGGGCGTCACGCTGAGCGACATCAAGGTCAGCGGCCAGAACATCGCGGCGCTCGGATACTTCGATGGCGCGATGCCTGTCGGACTGGTCGTCAACAAGATGATCCTGCCGCCGAGCAAATACGGCTGGAAGATCGACGGCGGCGGAGCTGGGCGTAAGGCGCTGCTCGCAGCGATGCCGGACGCGCAGCTCGACGACACGGTCATTTGAGAGGAGTCAGCATGGCAAGCGATCAGATCAACCTGGCGGAAGTGGCGATCATGAACAGCCCGGCCGTCGCGAGCTGGGCGAAGACGGTCGCGATCACGCGGATCCGCTGCACGCCGGCCGGCGGTTTCGAGCTGACGTTCGATCGAGACATTCCGGAGAGCTGGAAATGGCCGAGCAATCCCGCGGTCCCGTCCGACAATTTCCAGTTCACGGTGTGGATCGTGGTGAAGCCGAGCACGGCGCTGGCGATGGCGGCCGGGTTCGTCCAGATGTGGCAAGGCCGGCCGATGGGCGAGCCGGGCCATGCGCTGCCGCCGATCTTCGCGGTCCCGCCGGGCGACCTGGTGCCGGGCTGGCGCAACTGGTGGGGCGATCCGCGCAAGCCGTGGGGTCCGATGTCTGACTACGTCCCGCAGGCCGGAGACGCGATCGGGATGTTCATCACGGCCGGCAACGGTCGGCTCTGCACCGGACTGGACCAGGCGACCGGGCTCTCCGTGCGCGAGCGGAGCAACGTCGTGCTGTTGACGATGCCGGCCGACGACCGCGTCGATAACGTCTACGACGGGACCGGGCCAGTCGATCCGCCCGTGGATCCGCCGGTCGATCCTCCGCCGAGCACGGGCTCAGACCTGAAGGTGCTCACGGCGGCGATCGTGGGGCTGACGAACGACGTCCGCGCGCTCGAGGCGGAAGTCGCCGAGCAGGAGCGCACGATCGATCAGCTGGTCATCACGGTCCAGAATCAAAACGCGCTGCTGGCTACGCTCGCCGGCAAGAAGGCGCCGGCATACGCCGGGACGGTCCGGCTGCTCGGCGTGAACGGGACCGTCAACCTGAATCCCGTTCCATGAGCTTCACGATCCGGAACGCCACGCCGGCCGACGTGCCGGCAATCGAGCGCATGGGGCTGCGGTTCGTCGGCAGCGTCGCCAAGTATGGGACGATCTTCCGCGCGACGCCGCAGTCGATGCAGACGCTGGCCGCGCTGTTCTTCGCACTCGGCGAGGATGCGGCCGTCATCATCCTGGCGGTCAACTCGGACGATCAGCCGTTCGGCATGATCGCGTGTGTCGTCGCGCCGCAGTTGATCGACGGGACGATCTACGCCGACGAAATGGTCTGGTGGGTCGATCCGGAGGCGCGATCGCTCCGCGCTGGGCCGGCTCTGCTGACCGCGGCCGAAGATTGGGCTAGGGGCAAAAACTGTTCCATGTTAAAAATGGTCGCGCCTATCCCGTCAACCGTCGGTAACTTCTACGAGCGACTCGGGTATCAGCCGATCGAAACGGCTTACGCGAAAGGGCTCAAGGCCACATGGATCCCCTCCTCATCATCTTGATCATTCTGATCTTGTTCGGCGCTGGCGGGACTGCCTACGTCGGGCCTGTGCATGGCGTGCTGCCGGCGCTGGTGCTGATCCTGGTCGTCATCCTGGTCGTTCGGCTCGCGCGCGGAGACCGGCTGTAGTGGCGGCCTTCACGACGATGGCGCTGATCGGCCTGGCCGCGGCGAGCGGGATCTACGCCGGCAGCAAGCTCGCGAACAAAGGCGCGAAGAATGACGGCGGCGAGAGTCCGCACGGCTCGATCGGCGGACCAGGGCCAACGCCGCCGACCGCGCCGCCGAGCCTGGCGCTGACCAACAGCGCAGCGACAGCGACGGCCGCCAACGCCGGCACGAAGCAGCGCAAGAAGGCGCTGGCCGCCGGCACACTCACCAACGGTCCCGGCTCGAGTCAGACGCCGGCCAAGGCCAAACTGCAGCCTAAGACGCTGCTCGGCTACTGATGGCGCTCTACAGCGATCCCCGGCTTCGGCGTGTGCGCTACGAGCAGCTCGCCGGCAAGATGATCAGCGACCGGCAAGGCGGCGGCTTCGATGGACACTGGCGCGAGCTGGGCGATTGGACGATGCCGCGGCGGACGCGCTTCTGGACCGGCGAGAAGAATCGGACCGGCGTCGGGTTCAACCGCAACATCATCAATTCGACGGCGCGGTTCAGCGCGCGCACGCTCTCGAGCGGACTGCACGCCGGCCTGACGTCGCCGGCTCGCCCGTGGATGAAGCTGACCACGCACGATCCGCAGCTCGCCAAGCGCAAGAACGTCGCGACCTGGCTGCACGACGTCAGCTCGCGCATGCTGACGCTGTTCGCGACGACCAATCTCTACAACGTCCTGCCCCTGGTCTATCTCGACATGGGGATCTTCGCCACCGCCGGCATGGCGATCGTGCCGGACAAGCGCGACCTGTTCCGCTGTTTCTCCTACCCAATCGGCTCCTTCGCGATCGCGCAAGACGACCGCGGCAAGACGTCGACATTCACGCGGGAATACGAGCTGAGCGTCGAGCAGATCGTCGAGCAGTTCGGCGTGCTCGACAACGGGCGGGACATTGATTGGTCGCGCATCTCGAACCACGTCAAAAGCCTCTGGGACAGCGGCGACTACCAGCAGTCGATCCCCTTGGTGTGGATGGTCAAGCGGAACGAGCAGGCGGACGCGCGCAAGCTCGCGAGCAAATACCTGCCGTTTTCGTCCTGCTATTGGGAGAAGGGCAACGAGGAGCGCATCTTTCTGAAGGAGAGCGGCTACAACAACTTCCCGATCATGGCGCCACGGTGGGACATCACCGGCGAAGACAGCTACGGAACCGACAGCCCGGGCATGATCGCGCTCGGCGACATCAAGCAGTTGCAGATCATGGAGCGGCGCAAAGGGCAGGCGATCGCGAAGTTCGTCGACCCGGCGCTCAAAGGACCGTCGTCGCTCCGGAAGCAGAAGACGAGCCTGTTGCCGGGCGATGTGACCTATGTCGACGTCCGCGAGGGCATGCAGGGGCTCGCGCCGATCCATGAGATCCGGCTCGAGGGCGTCCGCTTCCTCAGCGACGACGCGCACGGCGTCGAGTATCGAATCCAGCGGGCGTTTTACGAGGATCTGTTCCTCATGCTCGCGCGCTCGGACGACGGCCGCGGCCAGCAGCCGGCCACGGCTCGCGAGATCGATGAGCGCCATGAGGAGAAGCTGCTCGCGCTCGGGCCGGTCCTCGAGCGGACGAACGACGAACTACTCGACCCGATCGTCGACCGCACATTCTCGATGATGGTCGCGGCCAACATGATCCCTCCGCCCCCGCAGGAGCTGCAGGGCGTCCGGCTCAAGGTGGAATACATTTCGATTCTGTCGCAGGCGCAGAAGCTGGTCGGCGTCACGGGACAAGATCGGTTCCTGCAGACGACGCTCGGGCTCGCCGAGGTCTATCCGCAGGTCCGGAACAAGGTCAACGTCAACAAGGTCGTCAACAACTACGCCGACATGCTCGGCGTCGACCCGGAAATCGTCTACTCGGACGAACAGGCCGACGCGACCACGCAGCAGCAGGCGCAGGCGGCGCAGGAAGCGCAGGACGCCGAGACGGCGCAGAAGGTCGCCAAGGCCGCGCGCGATGCGTCGCAGGCGCCGGTCACTGGCGACTCAGCGCTGAATGCGATGGTCACGGCCGCCGGCCGCGGCAACCAGATCCCGGCACAAGCGAGCGGCTCGGCGCCCGTGCAAGTGCCGGCAGCATAGGAGGGACGTCATGCGAAGGAAGATCGCGATTCTAGTAGTAGCGGTAATGGTGCTCATCGGATCCCGCGCCGATGCCGTGCTCGCGCCGCGTGTCACCGTCGCGACGACGGCGACGCTGATCTTTACCGCGCCGCTCGCCGGCGTCAGCCGCGTGTTGATCCGGAACCCTGGCGCCGTCTCGGTCTACGTCGGGCCGGCGACCGTGACGACGGCGAATGGCTTCGAGATTGCCGGCGGCGATGCGATGGCGATCAACCTGGGCTACGGCGATACGATCTACGGCATCGTCGCCGCGTCGACTCAGGTCGTTTACACCATCATCGGAGCGAACCCGCAATGAGAAAGTTTCTGCACACGGCGACGTTTGTCGTCACTCTGCTGGCTGGCGCGATGATCTGCCGGCCGGCGGCGCAGGACTACGTCAAGGGCTGGGCCACGATCACCGGCCCATTCAGCGTCAGCGGGACGCTCGCCAGTAATGGATCGTTCGTCGAGGCAGCCGGCGGCGTGATCTTCTGGAACACGCGCGCCGTCATGGAGAGCCAGGCGGACGGGCATTGGAGTATCGAGAACAACGCGCAGACCATCGGCGCTCGGATCAAGGTCGACTCGCTGCCGACTGTCGGCTCTGGCTTCGGCACGTCGCCGGCGGTCATCGCAGGCTCGACACCGTTCGCGGGGTCGGTGAACGTTGGCACTGGCGGCGTCGCGACGTCGGGCGTGATTACCTTCAACGGCACCGCGTTTCCAAGCGCGCCGTTCTGCGTCGCCAGCACCGGCACGGCCAATAACTTCCCGGTGAACGTCACGCCGACCACCACGCAGGTGACGCTCGTCAGCGGCGCGGCCTGGCCGGCGTCGATTCTGGTTAGCTGGATCTGCGTCAGCGCGAAGTAATGGCACTCAACGCCGCCGACCCGCGGCAAGTCAAAGGCGCAGGCCGCCGGCAGCGCGAGCGCGAGGAGCAGCTCCGCGCGAGTGTCGCGGCCGTCATGAGCCTCGAGGCCGGCCGCCTGGTCATGTGGGAATTGCTCGAGCGGGCCGGCGTCTTCCGGTCGGTCTGGTCTCCCAACAGCGAGATCCACTACAAGGCCGGCCGACAGGACTACGGGCATGAGCTGATGGCGACGCTGCTCGAGACCAACGAAGGGCTCTACGAGCTGATGCAGCGCGAGGCACGAGCACGCGATCGAAAGAACGACGTTACGGCCGCGGCGGAGCAAACGCCGCCGGCCGACACTGAGGGAGAGCGGACATGACTGAAGCAGCAGCGGCCGGCAAGGGTTCCACCGGACCCGGCGCAGACGGCAAGACCGGCGATGAGGGCAAGACTGGCGCGAGCGGCACGACGGAGACGCCTGAGCAAAAGGCGGCGGCCGAAGCAGCAGCGACAGCGGCGGCGACCACGGCAGCGACAGCCGCGCAAAAGGTCAAGGACGACAAAGCGGCAGCCGATGCCGAAGCGGCGAAAAAATCGAAGGAGCCGCCGGACAAGTATGAGCTGAAGATCCCCGACGACGCGACCGACTGGCTCGACGCGAACGATCTCAAAGCGATCGAAGGGATCGCCAAGAAAAACAAGTGGACGCAGGAGCAGGCGCAGGGCGCGCTCGAGGAGCACGCCGAAACCCTGGTCGCGCAGTCCAAAGCGTTCCGCGCCGAGATCGAAGCTGATCCGACCTACGGCGGCGACAACCTGGCCGAGACTCAGCGGCTCGCGACGCTGGCGATCGACCGGATCCGCCCGAAGGACACGGACCAGGGTAAAGCGCTCCGGTCGATGCTCGCGAAAACGGGTTACGGAAACAACCTCATGGTCGTCAGCCTGTTGGCGGACATGGGAAAAATGATGGACGAGGATTCGACGCACCTGGTCGCAGGCGCCGGCAAGGGGAAACCGAAAGACCCCGCGGAAGCGCTCTACGGCAAGGAAGCGACGAAGACCTAACGTCTCGGAGGCACACACCATGCGAACGATTGGATTGATCATCGCGGCGACGCTCGGCCTACTGTTCATTGGCCTGGCGATCAGCCACGCCGGCGCACATCAGGCGCTCGGCCAGCTCGCGCACGTCTTCAGGGATCCGCAGTATCAGGTGCCGATCATGTTCGGCATGGCGGCGCTCGGGACGGGCAACCTGACACTGCTCGATTGGGCGAAACGGCTCGACCCGGACGGCAAGACGCCGACGATCGCCGAGCTGCTCAACCAGAAAAACGAGATCCTCGACGATATGCAGTGGCGCGAGGGCAACCTCCCGACCGGGCATCGCGTCACGATCCGGACCGGGCTGCCGGCCGTCGCCTGGCGTCTGCTCAACCAGGGAGTCATCCCCAGCAAGTCGACGACCGCGCAGATCGACGAGCAGACCGGGATGCTCGAGGCATGGTCGGAAGTCGACAAGGATCTGGCGCTGCTCAACGGCAACCTCAATGCGTTCCGGCTCTCCGAGAGCCGCGCGTTTATCGAGGCCATGTCGCAGGAGTTTAGCCGCGTCCTGTTCTACGGCAACGGCGGCGTCAATCCGGAGCAGTTCACCGGCCTGTCGGTCCGCTACGGCGCGAGCGGCGCGGGGAACACGGACAACGTCATCAAGGCCGGCGGCGCCGGCGCCGACAACGCGAGCATCTGGCTTGTGGCCTGGGGCGAGGACACGATCAGCGGCATCTTCCCGAAGGGGAGCAAGGCCGGCCTGATCCATGACGACTTCGGCGAGCAGACGAGCGAGGTCGTCGCCGGGCTGCCGGGCGCGCGCATGCGCGTCTATCAGGAGCGGTTCCAGTGGAAGGGCGGGATCGCGCTGAAGGATTGGCGCTACGTCGTCCGGATCTGCAACATCGACGTTTCCGACCTGAACGCGGCCAACGTCAAGACGTTGATCAACTTCATGGAGCAGGCGATCGAGACCATCCCCGACAACCTGGGCCGGCCGGTCTTCTACATGAACCGCACGATGCGGCGCTTCCTCCGTCGCGAGGCGCGCGAGTCGGTCGGTTCCGGCGGCGGGCTCACCTACGAGAACTACGACGGCAAGCGGATCCTGATGTTCGGCGACGTGCCGATCAAACGCGCCGACACGCTGCTCAATTCGGAGGCGCTGGTCGTCTGATCCTGGGTTCGTCGTTCGGTCCAGCAGCCGCACAGACCGGCCGCCGGAAACCCTTTTTGTAGGAGTCAAGAATCATGTTCATCGACGCACTTCTCAAGGTCTCGAGCGCGCAGGCGATGGGCGCCGGCGCCGTCTCGACCAACTCGATCGACCTGGCGCTCCTGACGCCCGGCCGGCAGGTTGGCACGGGCGAGGCGCTCGGCTTCGGTATCAACGTCGACGTCGCGGCCACCGTCGCAGCGACCGATTTCGAGATCATCAGCGCGACCGACGCGGCGCTGACGGCCGGCATCTTGTCGCACGTCAAGGTCACGATCCCGCTCGCGACGCTGGTCGCGGGCTACCAGCTCTTTCTGCCACTGCCGCAGGGCACGCCGACGCAACGCTACATGGGCATCCGGACGACGACGGCCGGCGGCACCATCACAATCAGCGCCTGGCTGTCGACGCATTCGATGTTCTCCCTGGCGCAGCGCTACTACGCGAAGAACTACGTCGTCTAGCGAGACGGCGGGCTCGAGCGTTCACGCAGGATGTTGACTCGCCGGCTGCCTCGAGGCGGCCGGCGCTTTCCGCAGAGAGAGGTTCAGAGCAATGGCAAAACGCACCGCAACGACTCGGACGTCGACCAGGACCGCACGGCACGCTGCCGCGGCCGGCGACGGGCCGGAGGGGCTCAGCGACGCGCCGGGCACGGTCAGCGACGTCTCGCCGGCCGGCAGCAACAAGGCGCGCGAGGCTGAGGAGAAGGACCGGCAGCGCGCGGCGCACACGACCACGCAGCCGATCCCGCAGGCGGAGAATCCGCCCCGGCAGCCGGAGATGATCCCGGCCAAGCAGGTGCACGCGCAGACGGTCGGCGGTCCGCCGGCGGTCGACCCCGACGAGCTGGGGCAGCCGCGGCGCGATCGCAGCAAGCGGATCCGCGTGCAGGCGACGGCGCTCGGCTACTACGACGACGTCCTCCGTCGCGTCGATGATGTGTTCGACATCTTCGATGAAAAGGAGTTCAGCAAGAAGTGGATGCGTCGCGTCCCGACGACGACCCCGACCGTCGTCACCGGGAGCAACGTCGCGCTCCGCAAGGGCGCGGCGGCGAACGAGCCGACCGAGGGCGATCCGCTCGGCGCCGGCGACTAGCGCGTCTCGATTTCGTTCGTGATCGTGGGGCGTTCGGTCAACCTGGCCGAACGCCCCCTTTGTGCATGAAGGGCTCGAGATGGCAACGACGAACCAATACCTGACCTACGAGATTCACCTCTCGGACCTGGCGCTAGTCACCTCGCTACAGGGCAGCCTGATCGAGCCGGCGCCGGGCATCACGGGCAACGGGATCGGCGCGATCCTGGCGGCGCCGGACGATGCCGCGGTCAAGTATTCGGCGCCGAAGCTCGCGCCGCATGCGGAGTTCGTCGCGCCGTGCATCACCTCGAGCTGGTTCGGGACCGAGCAGCAATTCCCGACCAACGTCGCGACCTTCGATCGGAAGTCTGGCGGTTGGTTCGGCATCTCCTGGCTATTCGGCGATACGACCCATTACCACTGGCGCGGCATTTTCGTCTATGCGCCGGTCGAGGATCCGGTCGGCGGGCCGCCGATCAAGCCGTCGATCACGCCGCGGAGCTTCATCGACGGTTTCGAGTTTCCGCTATTCGGTGAAGGCGGCAGCGGCTCGATGGCGTGTTTCTCGCGCGAAGGCTCCCGGCACGTCGAGGGCTTCGGCCTGGCGCTCCGTTCGCATTCGGTGGCCGCGCGCAATCACCTCTACACGGAGAACGGCGCGGCGCCGAGCAAGAAGGCTTGGGACCGCTTCTACATGCGGCTCCGGACGCTGCCGACCGGCTCGACGACCTTCTGGCGCATTCGCGAGACGGTGCAGGCGAACGTCGGATGTGCGCTCGATATTCTTCCCAGCGGGCAGATCGCGGCCTATTTCGTCCAGAGCAGCGGCAACTACATCCTGCTCGGCACGTGTCCCGGTCCCAACCTGAACGAATGGGTCCGCGTCGACATCCTGAGCGAGTGGACATGGCCGCCTGTCACGCACGAAAACGGGTTCGTCGTCAACATCTACATCAACGGCGCCAACGTCCTGACGGCGACCAGGTTCGATACCGGCAGCACGTCGGGCACTGACGTTGATCGGATTTCCAGCTCCGAGATCGGTAACGGCGTCGCGAACAGCCTGGGGCTGGACGTCGACGACTGGCACGGCTGCAGCGCGCATCCGAGTCTGCTCAGCAACGAGTGGATCAACGGCTCCGGCATCTTCCCGATCTCGCCGACCGGGCTCGACGCCGGCACGACGCCGGCCGTCTGGACCGGCGACTACCGCGCGCTCCTGCAGGATCCGCCGGACGATGGCGGCGCGACCTTCACCGGCGCGACGGCGGCGTCGACGGTCATCGTCAACACGGACGCGCTCGACATCTGCTCGGCGATGCCGGAGACGCTCGGCGCCGTCGCGGTCAACGTGGCGATCAAGGCGACGGGCGTGCAGGCCGGCGCGACGCTGGGGCTGAGCACGGCCGATGCGGACATCCCCTCGAGCGTCGGCGCGATCACGCAGCTCGGCGGCAACTGGATGCAATACCTATGGAAGAAGGGCGGGACGGACGGCGCGAAGCCGACCGGCGCCGTCAATCTGGTGTTCAACCACGGAGCGGCCGGCGCGACGACGATCAAGTGTCTGATGGCGTGCGCGGAAGTGATCGGCGCCTTCGGACCGGAGGACACGAAACTACTCTCGCCCCCGCCGGCGGTCATGCCGCAGCACTTAGGCATGCACAATTCCCCGTATCCGTCGACGCCCTGGGCGCGGCTCACGGCGACGCCGATCCAGCCGGTTTTCATCCGGTCCGGTCTCTACACCGGCAACGGCACCGGGCAGGATCTCAAGTTTCCGGTCCCGATCCATTTCCTCTGGGTCAGACCCATCACGGCACCGAGCGGCGGGACGCGCTGGTATTCGTCGATGCTCGGACCGAAGTCTGGGCTGCTGACAAAGTCGGTTGTCGATCACATGGCGCGCGCGATGATCGATACGTCGTTCGTCGGCGGCGGCGAAACCTACGACGGCTTCCCGGCGCCGCTACCGGCTCCGCCGGCGACGGTCGTCGAGGCGATGGATCTCGCGAACCGGCTCGCCTACGGCTTCCCGAAACATACGGACGAGAGCTACTGGACCGGGCTCGGCTACCTGAGCGATCCGGTCTATTTCTTCGGCCGCATGCTCGGCAACGGCGCGGCCGGTCCCGACATTCCGCCCTACGGGCTCTACGCGACCGTCCCGTCGCGCTGGAACACGGCGCAGCAGCAGACCCTGGTAAAGATCGCCGGCAGCGATCCGCAGAGCAATCAGAACACGATCGTCTACTGCTATTTGGCGTTCGGCGACCCGGGAATGCGGTTCATGGTCAACGGCTGCATCAAGGATCACAAGGTCGCGGCGAACGTCATCACCACGCTCGCGCATCCGACGTTCACCCCGCTCGCCGGGTTCTTCTGGCAAGAAGTGTTTGGCGGCGCGAGCGCTGGCGCCTACTACAAGGGCACGGGCCATGCGCCGGCGACCGTCTCCCCGCTCGGCGCGGCGGAGTCTGCGAACAATGTCACGTTCGGCGCCGGCAGCCTGACATCACAAGCCGGGTTTCATGGGTCGTTCCTCGATATTGCGTTCTCGCTGCTCCGGATGGACGACGGCAGCGGGCAAGCCGGCAAGTCGATTTACATCGGCAAATACACCGGCGACGGTAATGCGTCGCGCTCGATCGCGCTGGTCCCTGGCAGCGGCAAGCGGCCGGTTTGGGCAATGGTCGTTCCGCACAACGCGAATGCGATCTATCGCGATGCCTCGAACACGACCAACGTCTCGCAGCAGGTCAGCGCGGACGCGACGACGGCGACCGGCATCACCGGCGGCGACATCGATCAGATCATGGTCGGGATCACGCTCAACGCCAACGGCGTGATCTACGAAGTGCTGGTATTTCCTGGGTCGGACGTCGCCGGCAACGGCGGTTTCTCGGTCCCGGGCGATTTCTTCCCGGTCCCGCCGGACGCTCCGCCGAATGCGCCACACAGCATCGGCGACCCACAGGAAGCGCCGGATCCGCCGGTCGCCGATCCCTCAGAGCCGCCGGTCGAGCTGCCGGACCCGCTCCCGCCGGCGGGACCGATGCCGTCGTTGACCGACGACCTTGAGGGCGCATGCGAGCCGGAGACGCGCCGCATTTGCAACCTGGCGCTGACGCACATCGGGATCGGCAAGCAGATCAGCAACGTCGCGACCGACCAGACGCGCGAGGCCGTCGCGATCCGCCTGGTCTACAACGACGCGATCCAGCAAACGCTGCGCGATTTCGCTTGGCCGTTCGCGACGCGCTACGTCCAGCTTGCCGTGCTCGACGGCGGCGTCCGGCCAAATAGCGATTGGTTGTTCAAGTATCGGCAGCCGAGCGATTGTCTGTTCGAGCGGCGCCTGGTCGTCTCGCGGACCGACGTCGGCGATCCGGCGCCGTCTCCGTTCCTCTGCTCGAGCGACGACACGGGCGGGCTCATCTTCGCCAACCTCGCCAACGCCGTGCTCGAATACACGGCGCGACCGAAGTGTCCGCACACGCGCGGAGAACCGCTGTTCAGGGAGGCCGCGGCGTGGAAACTCGCCGAGGCGATCGCGCCGGCACTCTCGAGGATGCAGGACGCGGTCGTCGCCTGTCAGAAGGGTTACGCGGAGGCGATGGCAAAGGCGACGCTGGTGCTCCGGCCTGGCATCCCGGGCGAAGTGCCGGCGACGGCGACGATCGACACGTCGGCCGCGGCCAAGCTCGCGAACCTGCAGGTCATCAACCTGGGCCTGATCCGCATCGGCGCGCGGACGATTCGGAACACGACGAGCGACCAGTCGCGCGAGGCGCAAATGGCGCGGACCGTGTTCGAGCAGGAGCTGCGCGCGACGCTGCGGGATTATCCCTGGGCCTTCGCAACGGTGTATGTGACGCCGGCGCTAGTCGGCGGGACGTCGACGGTTGCCGTCAATGGCGACTGGCAATACAGCTACCGACTGCCGGCTGATACTGTGTTCGTCCGGCGCCTGGTGTCTGCCTCGAGGCGGACCTACGAGCGCAATCCGCCGACGTTCAAGGTCGGCCGGGACGCGACCGGGCCGCTCCTGTTCACCGACTGGCAGCACACGACGGACACGCCCCTGGTCGTCGAGTATACGAACCGGCCGGAGGCGACGGTCAGCGTCGCGGATCCGCTGTTCAGGGACGCGCTCGGCTGGCGCCTGGCGTGGACGCTGGCGCCGAGCCTGGCGATGATCATCCCTGAGACGCCGGAGACGGTCGGCCGCGGTCCGGAGGACAACCAGATCCAACGCATCCCGCGGCAGCCGCCGGCGACGGGCCAGCAGCTCCGGCAGCGCGCGGCCGACAACGCGCGGCAGTGTTACTACTTCGCGCTCGCGACAGCGACGACGGCGGCGGCCAATGAGGATCAGCCGGACATCGCGCCGATCGATGCCGACTGGATCAGCGGGCGGGAATAGATGGCAACGCCACAGTCGACATTCCAGCGATCGCTTGCGGCCGGCGAGCTGGCGCCGGCGCTCCACGCGCGAGCCGACCAGGTCAAGTATCTGACCGGGCTCCGGCGCTGCCGCAACTTCCTGGTCCAGCGCGAAGGCGGCGCGACGAACCGCCCCGGGACCAGGTTCGTCGCGCCGTGCATGACGAACGACATTGACGTCATGCTGATGCGCTACGTCTCGGAGAACGTCGGCGAGTCGGTGCTGATCGAAGTCAACGAGACGACGATCCGCTTCTACGTGAACGGCGCGCTGCTCGAGGTCGACAGCGGCACGATCGACCCCTACGGCGGCGGCGTCGACTACGTCGTCGGCGACCTGGTCACAGCCGGCGGCGTCGTTTACTACAGCCTCGAGGTCCAGACCGGCGTCGCCCCGCCGGGCGCAAGCTGGTATGCGTTCACCGGCGAGACGTTCGAGCTGCCGAGTCCGTTCGGCGAGGATCTGCCGCACTGGAACCAAAGCGGCCGGACGATCACCCTGACGCATCGCGACCATGTGCCGTATGAGCTGATCAACGGCGGCGCGCTGACAAGCTGGATCTTCCGGCCGGTCGTCACGGAAACGGCCGGCGTCGCGCCGGTCGGCCTGGTCGTCACGCCGGGCGGCAACACGGGCACGCTGACGATCGCCTACGTGGTGACGTCGGCGACAGCCGACAGCTACGAGGAGAGCATCGCGTCGGGCGTCGTCATCAACTCCGGCATCGGTCTGCCGGATGCAGCAATGCCGGACGTCCTGGCATGGACCGCGGTCCCTGGCGCGGCCGAGTATTACGTCTACATGGATCCGGCCGGCAACGGCATTTTCGGCTACATCGGGACCGCGCAAAGCAACGGCTTCACCAACACGGGGATCTTGCCCGACTTCCTGAGCACGCCCCCGCTCGCGCGTCCGCTGTTCGCGTCGACCGACAACTATCCCGATCGCTCCGGCAACTTCCAGCAGCGCCGGCTGTTCGGCTTCACCAACAACGCGCCTGATGCGATCTTTGGCTCGCGGACCGGCTTCGCGTCCAACTTCGGCATCTCGCAACCGCTGCAAGACGACGATGCGATCACGTTCCGGATCGCCGGCAACAACCACAATCCGATCAAGCATCTCCTGAGCCTGAAGGGATTGATTGCGGCGACCGGCGCCGGCGCCTGGACGATCACCGGCGGCGGTCCCAACCTCCCGCTGACGCCGTCGCAGCTCGAGGCGGACCAGACGACGTATACCGGCTTCGGCGAAGTCCCTCCGGTCCTAGTCGGCAACTCGATCATCTACGTCGAGCACTTGGGCCGGACCGTCTTCGATCTGCAATTCGACCAGCAGGTCGAGGGGCTCGGCGGCAAAGACCTGACGATCTTCGCGTCGCACCTGTTTCGCGCGCACACCATTCGCGAATTGGACTACGCGCAGAATCCCGACAGCGTCGTCTGGTGCTGCCGGGACGATGGCACGCTGCTAGGGCTGACCTACATCCGAGAGCAGGAAGTCCTGGGCTGGCACCGGCACGACAGCGGCGCGAGCTGCCGCTTTGAGCATGTGTGTGTCGTTCCGGAGGCAGACGGCGATACGGTCTACTTCATCACGCGGCGCACGATCAACGGCGGTTTCACCCGGCAGATCGAGCGGTTCGTCTCGCGCGAGATCATCACGTTCGATACGGATGCGTTCTTTGTCGACTGCGGGCTCAGCTACTCCGGCGCTCCGGTCAACAACGTCGCCGGCCTGGGCCACCTCGAGGGCGAGGTCGTCGCGGTCGTCGGCGACGGCGCGGTCATCTTCAACGGCGACGCAACGGCCGCCAACGCCGGCGACTTCACGATCACGGCCGGGACATTCCCGATTGACTTCCCGGCCAGCTATTCAAATATTCACGTCGGCATCCCGATCACGGCGCAGCTCGAGACGCTCGACCTTGACGTGCAGGGCTCGCAGGTCCGCGATCGGCGCAAGCGCGTCGCGGCCGTCACGCTCCTGCTCGAGCGCAGCTCGAGGACATTTAGGGTCGGGCCGGACGTCGGCAACCTGACGCAGCTCTCGCTCGAGCCGTATGAGACCATGACCGACGAATTTACCGGACCCGTCGAGCTGACCGTCGTCTCGCAATTCGACGAGCTCGGTCGCGTCTTCATTCACCACACGGATCCGCTACCGTTGACCGTGCTCGGCATCCTGCCGAGCGTCGAGCTGGGAGGATAGGCGCATGGCGAAGATGGTCAGCATGAAGATCACGGCGGCCGAGCAGAAAAAGCGGAGCGAGCCGACGTCGATGGTCGAGGACCGGCCGCGGTATCCCTGGGGTCTGCAGCTCAATCTCGATACGGACGCGCTCGAGAAGCTCGGAATCGGCGAGGAGCTGCCGGCGGTCGGCGAGTCCTACGTCCTGATCGCGAAGGTCGACGTCACTAGCGTCAGCAGCAACAAGAGCGAAGGCGGCAGCAACCAGAGCGTCGGGCTGCAAATCACCAGCATGTGCCTCGAGGACGGCGACGGCGACACGTCGGCGGCAGCGGCAGCACTCTACGAAGGAGCTAAGTCGTAGTCATGGCTGGGTTCACGCTGATGGCGCTCGCGCTGGTCATGTCCGCGGCCGGGACAGCCTCGCAAGCCTACGGACAATACAAGGCGGGCAAGGCCGGCGAGCGGGCCGGCAACGCGGAAGCCGACATCTCCGAGTCTCAGGCCGACGTCGCCGACTTCAACGCGCACGTCGCCGGGCTGCAGTCGGCCGACGCGCTCGAGCGCGGGACCGAGCAGGAGAACCGCTTTCGTGACCAGGTCCGCGGCATCGTCGGCCGACAGCGGACCGAGTTCGCGGCCGGCAACATCGACACGGGTTTCGGCTCGGCGGTCGACGTGCAGGCGGACGCGGCAACGCTCGGCGAGCTAGACGCGCTGACCATCCGGACCAACGCGGCGCGCGAAGCCTGGGGCTACGACGTCCAGAGCTACAACTACCAGCAGCAGGCGCGCATCGACCGGAAGGCCGCGGCCAACCAGGTGCTCGCCGGCGAGCAGGCGGCCAGCGCCGGCACCTGGGGCGCGGCGTCGACGATCGTCGGCGGGACCGGCTCGCTCCTGCTCGACCGCTACGGCTACAAGAAAGGATCGAAGTAAATGCCGGTCGCTCCGCGGCTCACACGGCAGGTCGACACGATGGCGCTCCCCGGCGCGCGTCTGACGGCCACCGAGAACGAAGCCTCGAGCGGCGCCGACCTGGCGCAAGCCGAGGGACGGAAGGACCAGGCAATCGCCGGGTTCGGCGCGACCGTCGAGCAGATCGGGCTGCACCTGAACAAGCAGCAGATGGCAGCGGCGGCCGAGGAGAAGGACCGGGCGGACCAGGTTGCCGTGCTCAATGCCAGCAACCAGCTCGCGATGTGGGAGAACCAGCGGCTGTATTCCCCGCAGACCGGCGCGCTCGCGCAGCGCGGCCAAGCAGCGTTTGATCTGCCGGAGAAGGTCGGCGACGAATATCAGACCCTGGTGTCATCGGTCGAGGCTGGGCTCGGCAACGACCGGCAGAAAGAGGCGTTTCAGCGCGTCAAGCTGCAGCGCGGCGCGCAGCTCGATCTGACCTTGCGACAGCACGTCTACGGCGAGATGCAGAAGTATGAGGCCGGCGAGCTGCAGGCGTTCGTCGACAACAGCGTCAACGCGGGGATCGCCAACGCGAGCAATCCGCAGCGCGTCGGGCTCGAGCTGGGCAACGCCGAGGACGCGATCCGCATGCACGCGAAGAACCTGGGGATGTCACCCGACCAGGTCCAGCAGCAGATCGAAGGCGTCGCGACGAAGATGCACGTCGGCGTGATCGACAACCTGCTCGCGCAGGACAAGACCAAAGCGGCACAGGTCTACTTTGCTGAGACGAAGGACGAGATCAAGGGCGACGCGCTCGCGCGCGTGCAGAAGGCGGTCGAGGAGGGCGGGCTCCGGAAGCAGGCACAGACCAAGAGCGACGAGATCATCAGCGCCGGCGGGACGATCACGGAGCAGCTCGAGAAGGCGAAAGGGATCGACGACGCGAAGCTGCGGGACGAGGTCGAGCAGCGGCTCGAGCACAACCAGACGGTCAAGGACCGGGCCGAGCGCGAGACGGAGCAGAAGACGCTCAAAGGCGTCTACGACGTGCTCGACCGGACGCACGACGTCACGCGGATCCCGACTAGCGTCTGGGCGAACATGGAGCCTGGCCAGCGGTCGGCCGCGCGCAGCTACGCCGAGCACCTCGCGAAAGGCGTCGGCGTAGAGACCGACTTCCCGACCTACTACGGGCTCATGCAGCAGGCGGCTCGAGACCCGGAGTCGTTCGCGACGACCAACCTGCTCAACTACCGGCACAAGATCGGCGATACCGAGCTGAAGCAGCTTACGGAGATGCAGGGCTCGATCATCAAGGGCGACCGCGCGCAGGCCGACAAGCAGGGGCTCGGCGACTTCCGGACGCATGAGCAACTGGTCAACGACTCGCTCAACCTCTACGGCATCGATCCGAAGGAGGAGGGCAAGAGTTCACCGGAGGGCAAGGCGATCGCGCAGCTTCGCGGCATGCTCGACGCGCGCGTCTCGGCGCTCGCGAACATGACCGGCAAGAAGCCGACGAACGACGACATTCAGAAGACGCTCGATCAGATCCTCTCGACGACGGTCGACTCGCCGGGCTCCTGGTGGAACATCTGGCCGGGCGGCAAGGCGGGACCGTGGGGCACCGACAGCAAGCGGCTGATCGATCTGACGATCGAGGATGTGCCGGCGGCCGACAAGGATCAGATCACGGCGGCGCTCAAGAAAAAGAGCCGGCCGATCAGTGACGCGACGATCCTGTCGGTCTACATCGACCGGAAGGCTCGAGGGATCAAGTAGTGGCGGGCAACGAATACGACGACCTGGTCGAGCAGGTCGCGCAAACGCCGGCGCCG
>Ga0193693_1000007_pt1 | contig 45646 bp, 68 predicted proteins | sample L3a2metaG_FD_144916 | JGI IMG/M metagenome (GOLD analysis project Ga0193693, IMG submission 144916) | Soil microbial communities from a riparian zone of the East river system, Colorado, United States - L3a2 | ecosystem: Environmental > Terrestrial > Soil > Riparian zone | place: USA: East River...
TGCACGTCGCGGTGCGTACGAATCTGGATCATCAACGCTCACGTAGCGTGACTTCGACCGCTGGGTAGCTCCCAGCGGGAAGAAAGCCCCGAGTCTCCAGGCTCGGGGCTTTCGCATTCCTGGAGATCGAATGAACCCCTGCCCTCACTGCGGTACGCCCATGTCCAATCCCCGCCGGAAGCAATGCGGCGCCCCAGAGTGCTACCGCGCCTACTACAACGACCGTCAGCGCGAGTACCTCACTGCCGTCAAGGAGCGCACGGGCGCCCGGTACGAGGATCGCTACAAGGTCGAGGGGCGCTGCGTCGACTGTGGCGGCGACATCCGCTCGCGACACGGCGCTCAACGCTGTGAACCCTGCGGCCAAGCCTTCGGGAGCTCGGCCGGCAACGCCACCCAGGCCTCGGCCGCCGCTGGCCGGCGGCGACAGGCTCGGATTCGGCGGGCGCTGCGCCGCCTCGAGCGGCCTCCGCCCCGCCCGCGAACCTGGGTGGCGGGCCGGTGCGCTCGCTGCGGAAAGGGGTTCGTGTGCCGCCTGAAATCCAGCCCGGCCCGGTATTGCTCCCGTCGCTGCGCGGCTTCGTCAAGCAACTCAAGGCGTCGGGCCTGCTTGGCGGGCGCGATCGCGGTGCCGTACCGGCGGAACGACGTTTTTCAGCGCGACCGGTGGACGTGCCAGCTGTGCGGGAAGCGGGTCGTGCGGTCGGCCGTGGTGCCTCATCCCCGGGCGCCGGTTATCGATCACATCGTGCCGCTCGCCGCGGGCGCTGAGGTCGGCGGCGTCGACGCGCCCTGGAACGTGCAGTGCGCCCACTTCCTGTGCAACTCGTACAAGCGTGACCTGCTGGTCGCGCCGGCCCTGTTCTGAGGAGGGCGAATGGCTGGAACTGGCCGCCCGCCGGCCGAGAACAAACGGCGCCGCAATGCAGACTTGTACGAGGGCCTCGAGGTGACGGTCACTGCGGCATCGTCGAACGCCCCGAAGTTGCCTGGCGCAAGCGGTTACAGCCGGCAGACGCAAGCTTGGTACGCCACGTGGGCTACGGCTCCGCAGTCGCAGGCGTTCGTAGTGACCGACTGGCAGCGGCTCCACATGCTGGCCCCCCTGGTGGATCGCTACTTCCTTGCCCCCGACAAGGGGCTAATGGCCGAGATCCGGCTAAACGAGGCCCTGCTCGGCGCGACGCACGTCGACCGGCTCCGGGCTCGAATCAAGGTGGCCGGCGAATCTGCGCCGACGGAGCCGACCGAGGGCTCGGACGAGGTGGCCGCCCGACGGCGTAAGCGGATGACCGATGCCTCGTGAAATCGTCTACGCCCCTGACCATGACCGTGACCGGTCGCTAGGCCATCTGGCCTGGGGTTGGGTGGAGCACTTCTGCGTTCACGGCCCTGGCGATGTTCAGGGCCAGGCGGTGGAGCTCGACGGCGAGTTCGGCGGGTTCATCGTCGACGCCTATGCCCTGCGCGCGCACGGCCGCAAGCTGTACGACTCGGCTGTCATCTCACGGGCGAAGGGCCGATCCAAGAGTGAACTGGCCGCGTTCGTGGTGCTGTTCGAGGCGTTCGGGCCAGCCCGTTTCGACGGGTGGGCCGAGGGCGGCGAAGTCTACCGCTGGCGGGACTTCGTCCACCGGTACGAGCCTGGCGAGCCGATGGGCAAGCCGGTCACGTACCCGTTCGTCCGGTGCCTCGCCACCGAGGAGACGCAGGCCGGCAACACCTACGACAACGTGCACTTCAACCTCACCGAGGGCCCGCTGTCGGACGGCCTACCGAAGGGCACGTCTGGGCTGACGCGGGTATTCATCCCCGGCGGTGGCGAGATCCGGCCCTCGACGGCGTCTAGCTCGTCGAAGGACGGCGGCAAGGAGACGTTTACCGTCTTCGACGAGACGCACCTCTACAGCACGCCGGAGTTGCGGCGGATGTACACAACCGTCGACCGGAACTGCCGCAAGCGCAAGGCGGCTGAGCCATGGGCGCTGCAGACCACGACGATGTACCAGCCCGGCGACGAGTCGGTGGCTGAGGTGACGCACACCCGGGCGAAGCTCATTGCCGAGGGGAAGTCGCGGGCGACCCGGCTGCTGTTCGACCACCGCGAGGCCCCAGCCGAGGTGGACCTCACCGATCTGGACGACATGGTTGCCGCGCTGCGTGAGGTGTATGGGCCATTCGCTGACGTGCTCGACCTCGAGGGCATTGTCGAAAACGAGTTCTGGAACGTCGAGAAGGACGTCGACGACTCGCGCCGGTACTTCTTCAATCAGCCGACCGCGGCCCGCGACGCGTGGTGCACGTACCCGGACTGGGCGGCGTGCGCTGAGCCGGACACGATCGTGGCCGACGACGACCCGATGGTGATGTTCTTCGACGGCTCGAAGTCGGACGACTCGACGGGCCTCGTTGGTTGCCGCATGTCGGACGGGTTCGTGTTCCTCCTCGGGGCTTGGGAGAAGCCGATCGGCAGAGGCGGCGAAGGCTGGGAAGTGGACCGGGTCGACGTGGATCGGGTTGTCCGCCGAACGTTTGAGATGCACCCCAACGTGGTCGGGTTCTTCGGCGACGTGCGCGAGTTCGAGTCCTACATCGACACATGGGGCGCCGACTTTGGCGATCGCCTTCTCGTCCATGCCGTCCCTGGCCGGGCGCGCGCCGCCGTCGGCTGGGATATGCGTACGCGCACGCGCGAGTTCACCGATGCAGCCATGCGCTCGGCGATCGACATTGCAGAGCACGACTTCCCGCATGACGGCGACTCGCGGCTGATGCGGCACGCGCTGAACGCGCGGAAGGCACCGAACAAGTACGGCGTCTCAGTGACCAAGGAAGCCAAGCACTCCCCGAAGAAGATCGACCTGGCGGTGTGCGCCATCGGCGCACGCATGGTGCGCCGGTTGGTGCTGGCGTCGGATGCGTGGTCCAAGCGTGATCAAAAGGGCAAGCATGCCGGCCGAGTCCGCGGATGGGGGTGAGCTAGGTGGCGCTGAGCGAGGACGACGCGAAGCAGGTCGTGGTCGACATGCTGAAGGTCCGCGACGAGGAAGCCGAACGGCTCAACCGGGTGCACTCCTACCTGACCGGCAAGGCCTGCAACGTGTACGTGCCGAAGAAGGCGACGCGGGAGTACCGAAAGCTGGTCGATATATCGCGGACGAACATCATGCCGCTGGTGGTGTCGTCGTTCGCGTCGAACCTGTTCGTCGAGGGCTACCGCCCGGCCCGGGCGTCGGACAACGCGAAGGCGTGGGAGATCTGGCAGGCCAACCGGATGGACGCCCGCCAGTCGGGCATCTACCGGGCCGCCCTGGGCTACGGCCTGGCCTACGCGACGGTGCTGTCGGGCAAGCAGAACGGCGAGAAGATGGCGAAGATCAAGCCGTTCTCGCCGCGGGCTATGACGGCTGTGTACGAAGACGCGGTCGCCGACGAGTGGCCGGTGTACGCGGTCAGCTGCGAGCCGGGCTACATCATCGAAGAGGGCCGGCCGGTGCCGGTGAGCCGGACGGTGCTGTACGACTCCGGCGGCCTGTACCGCTTCGTGGCCAAGGGCAACGACTCGCCACAGTTCCAGCGTTACGACGAGCACGGCCTGGGCGTCACGCCGGTGGTCCGGTGGCTGAACGAATACGGCGACACCGAGGACGGGACCCTCGGCGAGGTCGAGCCGCTCATTCCCGACCAGGACCAGCTGAACAACACCACGTTCGGGCTGCTGATGGCCCAGCAGTACGCCGCTTTCAAGCAGCGGTGGGTCACCGGCATGACGATCGAGGAGGACCCGGAGGGCAACACCCGGGAGCCGTTCAACCCTCGTGTCGACGGGATGCTGCAGTCGGAGTCGCCGGATACGAAGTTCGGCGAGTTCCAGGAAACCAACCTCGCCGGCTACCTCGATTCGCGTCAGTCGACGCTGCGGATCGCTTCGGCGAAGGCGCAGCTGGCCGCGCACGCGATGCTCGTGTCCGACGGCGTGACGAACCTGTCCGCTGAGGCGCTGGCGGCTCTGGAGGCCCCGTTCCAGCGGAAGATCGCCGAGAAGAAGACCAGCTTCGGCGAGTCGAACGAGCAGATGTTGCGCCTGGCGGCGAAGGCGAACGGCGACACGGCCGGCTGGGAGGACACGTCCGCGCAGGTTGTGTGGCGCGACACCGAGTCCCGTTCGCTGGCCCAGGTCGCCGATGCGCTGGGGAAGATGGCGCAGATGCTGGCCATCCCGCCGCGGGCACTGTGGGAGCGGATCCCGGGCGTGACCGATATGGACCTGAAGCGGTGGGAGAAGCTCGCCGACGCCGAGGACGAGAAGCAGGCCGAGGCAGCCGCCGAGGCTGGCATGACCGTAGACGACCAGCAGCTGACCCAGCAGGAACCGACGCGTGGCAAGCCCGGCCGCCGACCGGCTGTCAGCGGCGCACCGGCGTGAGCTGGGCGCCATTTCGGCGGCCGTCTCCTCTGGGGTGTTCTCGCTGGCGCTCGGGGCTGATCCGTTCTCGATCGACCTGTGGTTCTCCTCTGCCGCCGACGGGCTGATCACAAAGGTGATGTCTGGCCACGGCCAGGCACGTCGGTCCACGATGGACTACCTGACCGGCCACGGGACCCTGTCCGGGCATGCGGTGCGGCCGGTGCCGGCCAGCCTCGACATGGCGCAGGTGCGAACGTCGTTGCGGGTCACCGGACCGGTGGCGTTCAAGACGGCGATCCGTGGTGGTGCTTCGCCTGAGCGGGCAGTCGAAACGATGGCCCGGCAGCTGTCCGGGTCCTCGTCACGGCTTGCCCTCGCCGGGGATCGGGACACGTTCGACGCGACGCTGCGCTCGCCTCGGGGCGGGATCATCGGCTACCGCCGGCGCCTGGGTGGTCGCGGCTGCGGGTTCTGCTCGATGCTCGCGTCCCGTGGCGCGGTGTATCTGTCGAGGGCATCAGCGTCACGCACGAAGGACGGGCAGCGTTACCACGACCACTGCCGCTGCAGCCCAGAGCCGCTGTATGTGCACGAGGATGAGCCGACCGAGGTCCGGGTCCTTCAACGCCAGTGGCAGCGGGTCACAGCCGGGCACTCGGGCAACGGCGCGGTGCGGGCGTGGGAGAAGCATTGGGAGTCCAGGCTCCCGGCCGGCGAGGTGCGCGCGGCCGCGAACCTGACGCGGGCACCTTCCCGGGTGGCGGCGAGCACGCCAGGAACCCCCACGGGCCCGGCTGCACCGCAGTTTCCGGTGGAGCTACGCCCCGCCCTGGCCCGCGCCCGGTCCATTCGCAAGGTCGAGCAGGCGTTCCAGCGCGAGGTGAAGCGCCTCACCGGCCGGGACATCCCGGTCGACTTCCACGGCCAGGCCGTGGACATTGCAGCCGACCACGCCGAGGGCATGCTGCGGGTGTTGACGGAGTTCCCGGACACGCCGCTGTCGGAGATCCAGACCGGCATCGCGGCCCGGAAGGTGTATGCGCAGGCGTGGGTCGAGGCCGGCCGGGTCGACTTCGACGTGCGGATGGCTGGGCATTCGTCGCTGTACCGGGCGACGATGCGCCGCGACGCCGCGAACGGCTTCCACATGCGGGGCGCGTCGACTCCGGCGGGTACCGGCGCGCACGAGCTGGCGCATGTGGTTCACCACCACTACGACTCGCTCGACCTGAACCGCAAGGTTTCGCGGCTCCTGGATGACCTGTCGGCTGAAGCCGGTCTTGATGTGGCGAGCTATGTCCAGCGGGAGCTGGGCGGGTATGCGCTGAAGCACATCGACGAGATGATCGCCGAGGCTGTGTCGGATGCCCTCATGTCGGGGGCTGCGGCGTCGCGCCTGTCGCGTGAGGTGCTGGACCTGCTGCGGCAGAACTACCGGGCCGGCCGACGGGTGTCCGAGGCCACGACGAAGGCTCTGGCGTCTGAGGCCCTGGACCTGTCGAAGCTGACGGTTCCGCAACTGAAGGCGCTCGCGAAGGCCCGCGGTATCACGATCCCCGCGGGCGCGCGGAAGCCGGACATCGTGCGGCTGCTCGACGAGCCGCTGGCGCCGGCGACGAGCCTCGCCGACTTCGACGCGCGCCTGGCCGCCGCTGCGACGCGGGCGGACGCGATGAAGGCCGCACCGGTCAAGTTCACCGGCGGCGACTTCGACGACCGCATCACCGGCCTGCCGGCACGGGTGACGCCCGAGGCGCGCGCGGAGATCGTGCAGTCGTTGGGGATCTACCAGTCCGCCAACGACAAGGCCATCAACGAGTTCCTCCGTGGCGTCGACCTCGACACGATCCGGGCCCGCCACGGCGTCACCGCCGCTGAGGGCGTTCAGGCTCAGGTGCGCGGCATCGACGCGGCCATGGAGCACTCGGCGCTCCGCTCCGATGTGGTGCTGTGGCGCTCGCCCGGTAGCGGCATCGACCTCTTCGGTCCGCGCCGGTCCTGGGGCGACGACCTGGCCGGGCGCACGTTCACTGATCCGGCGTTCTCCTCGACGTCGGCCCGGCACGAGATCGCCGACCGGTTCACCGTCAATAACGGCGTCCGGTTCCAGATCCTCGCCCCGAAGGGCACGCCCGGTGTCCGCCTGCGGGACGGCTCGATCGACGAGTTCGAGGTGCTGCTCGGCCGGAGCATGGAGTACCGGGTCGTCCGGGACAAGGGCTGGGTCGAGCTCACCAACCCGAAGACGGGCAAGGTCGTCAAGGTCCGGGACCTGGACGTCGAGATCGTGCCCGCGCGCGCGACCCCGGCCCGGGCGCTCGAGGCCCCCGACCTCGAGGACGCCGCCCGCGCCCGTCAGGCCGTCGTCGACGTTCACCGTGGCGTCGCCGACACCCTGTCCGAGGTCGCCGGCCTACTCGACAACGAGGCCAGCGCACGGCTGCTGACGTCCCGGGCCGAGGCGATCCTGGCCCGGTCGACCGGCGAGGTCAAGAAGGCCCTCGCGCCGTTGGTGCGGGCAATGAAGACCGGCGACTCGGTGAAGATCGAGCGCGCGATGACGGCGGCTGGCCGGAAGCTGGGCCTGCGTCGCGGTTCGCCCGCCGGGGAGATCGTCGACTACGACCGCAGCGTTCACGGCCCGATCGCCGGTGAGCGTATCGCCGACGGGGCGAAGGTCCGCATCGTCCGACCCGGCTACGACGCGACCATCAACGGCGAGGACCTGCGACTCAGCAAGGCCGTCGTCGAGCCGCTGTCCGAGGCCGAGGTAAAGGACATCGAACGGCGGGCTCTGCGTGCGGCCGCCCGGGAGCGCAACAAGTTCATCGAGAGCAAGGCGGGGACGGCCCGACTGCTGGCCGAGGTCGACGAACTCATCGTCAAGGGTGCCGACAAGGCCGCCATCGCCCAGCGTCTCGACCCGGCGTTGATCGGTCCGGAGCAGCCGTTCGCCGGGGCCGACCCGGCCATCCTCGAAGCACTTCGCAAGGCCCTCGATACCAGCCCGGCCGCACTGCGGTCGGCGGTCACGCGGGCCACGACGAAGGCGAAACTCAAGCCGGTCAGCAAGGCCGGGGCGAAGGCGAAGTTCGACCCGGACACGATGGAGCCGGTGTCCGGCGTGGACATCCCGGCCGGGTCACCGGTCACGGTCGTGACGCGCGGGACGTCGGTCACGCTGCCGGACGGCGCGGTGCTGCATCTGAGCAAGGCGCGGGTCACGGTGGCCCCGACGAAGCCGGTTCGGACCGCGAGGCCCAGCCGCAGCGCGGAGACGGCCGACGACATCATGGACCGCGTGAGGGCGATCGATCCGAGTCTGGGCCAGGCGCAGAGAGCTGCTGCCATCGACGAAGTAGTGGCCCGCGTTGCCCAGGTCTTCGACGGCGATTTCGCGGGCGTAACCGTCCGGTTCAATCCCGGCGACATCGGAGTCTCCGATCGCACGCTTCAGATCTCCGGAGACCTGGTCGCGGGTGGCCGGGTGGTCGGTCGCTTCTCGCGCTCGATCTCGCGTGACGCCAACGGCAACCTGTCCGCGTGGCACGGGCACCTGGAGATCAGCCGGTCGCGTCAGGGCTCCGGCATCGCCGAGGAGTTCAACCAGAATCTCTTCGACTGGTACCGCCGGTCCGGCGTGAAGCGGGTCGAACTTGCGGCCAATATCGACGTTGGCGGGTACGCCTGGGCGACAAAGGGCTTTGACTTCGCCGACCCGACTGCGGCGCAGTGGTTTATCAACGCGGGTCTTCGGAAGATCCGGCTCACCATTCAGGTGGGCGGCAAGCTTCCGCGCGGCGTCACCCGTCAGCAACTCGACGACCTGAATCAGTACCTCAGGGACATTGAAGCCGGACGCATCAAGGTCCGCGCGTTTGACATCTCGCAGTGGGGTCGCAAGCCTGGACAGCGCGGCCGAGCGGCCATGTGGCCGGGGAAGTGGCTCATGCTCGGATCGGACTGGCAGGGCACCCTTGTGCTCTGACCTACACTCAGACCATGGCCGTGGTTCTGTACTCCGATGAGGAGCGTGCGCGGCACTCGCGCATCATCCAGCGGGTCAACCACGAGTGGACGATGGAGCAGGTCGCCAAGGGCGTCGACGGACCAACCCCGGACGACCGCAAAGAGCCGTCGGACTACAACCAGCACGTGCCCGCGCTCGAAGCGTCCGGTGAAGACCTCGACGACCTGGCCGAGCGGATCCGTAGGGCGCTAGCCGAGTGACCAGCCAGCCCACCTCCCAGTGCGCCCTCTGCGTTCACTTCGTGTCCCCGTTCGCCCGCCCCGATCGGGACTACTCCGCCCCGGCCAGCTGTGCTGCGTTCCCGGCCGGTATACCGGACGAGGTGTACGGCAACGTCCTCGACCACCGTGAGCAGATCGGCGACGACAACGGGATCCGCTGGGACCCGAAGCCCGGGGCCGAGTTCCCCGAGTACGCCTTCTGACCTGACCCGCACCACCTGAGGCCCAGACGCGACGTCTGGGCCTTTCGCATGCCCCCGCTCCGACATGGGGCGGGCAAACCGATCGCCCGACATGGGAGACCAGCAGTGACCGAAGAAGAAGAGACCGGCACGGAAACGGCGCCGACCACCCAGGCCGACAAGGACTGGAAGGCCGAGACCGAGAAGTGGAAGACGCTCGCGCGTCAGCACGAGGCCAACAGCAAGAAGCTCCTCGCCATCGAGGAGTCACAGAAGACCGAGGCGCAGAAGCTCGTCGACGCTAGGGCGGCCGCCGAGAAGACGGCTACCGACAGCCAGGCCGAAGCCATGCGGCTCCGCGTGGCGGTCGCGAAGGGCCTGCCGGCCGACCTCATCGACCGGCTCCACGGCTCCACCAAGGAAGAACTCGAGGCCGACGCCGACGCACTGCTGAAGCTCTTCAAGACGCAGCAGTCCACCGGCGACCCGGCCCGCGTCGTTGCCGACCTTCGCCCCGGCGCACTTCCGGCCACCGCGGCCGGAGCAGGAACCTTCGACGCGGACGCCTGGATCCGGTCGAAGGCCAACAAGTAAATCTCCGCCCCGAGCCACGGGGCTCAACCACCAAAGAAGGGGATAGCCCCGATGGCTACCAACGAAAGCATCGCTCGCCGGTCGAGCGGATCCGACCCGCTCGTCCCTGAGCCGCTGCGCAAGGAGATCCTGCAGGCCCTGCCGGCAGCGTCCGCCATCATGTCGCTCGTCCCCGAGACGCAGCGCATCCAGATGTCAGCGCTTACCGAGCGGGTGCCGGTCCTGTCCGTGCTCCCGACGGCGTACTTCGTCAGCGGCGACACGGGCCTGAAGCAGACCACGAAGCAGCAGTGGCGGAACAAGACCCTCACCGCCGAGGAGATCGCGGTCATCATCCCGATCCCCGAGAACTACATGGCCGACGCCCAGACCCCCATCTGGGAGCAGGTCAAGCCGCGGCTCATCGAGGCCGCCGGTGCCCTCATCGACGAGGTGGTCGTGTTCAACATGTCCGGCTCCAAGCCGGTCACGTGGGGCCCGGACATCTACCACCGCGCCATCCTGGCCGGCAACTACGTCCACGAGGGCTACGGCGTCGACCTGGGCGTGGCGGTCGCCCGCGGCGGCGAGCTCCTCGCCGCGGACGGCTACGACCTGAACGGCTTCGTGTCCAAGCCGGGCCTAAACTGGCGGCTCACGCAGCTGCGGTCGAGCAACGGCGACCCGATCTACCAGGGCAACCTGCAGGGCGGGGTCGGCCAGACGCTGTACGGCATGCCGCTGCGCGGCCTGAAGAACGGCGCCTGGAACGCCACCGAGTCAACGCTGATCGGCGGCGACTGGTCGCAGGCCATCGTCGGCATCCGGCAGGACATCTCATTCAAGGTGTTCACCGAGGGCGTCATCTCCGACAGCGAGGGCGCCATCGTCCTCAACCTGATGCAGCAGGACTCCATCGCCCTGCGCATGACCATGCGGGTCGCGTGGGAGGTCGCCAACCCCGGCAACCGCCTCAACACCGACACCGCCGGTGCGACGGGTGTCGCGCCCACCGAGTCGACGACCCGGTGGCCGTGGTTCGTGCTGCGTCCGGCGGGCTACTCCTACTCCTGATCAAGGAGATCCGCGCGCATGAAGGTGTTGGCCCTGGCCCACCAGTACGTCCCAGTCCGGAACGCGGGCGCGGAGACCATGCTTCACGGCATGCTCTCCGCGCTCGCGCGGGCCGGCCACGACGTGCACGTCTCACTGTCCAGCCAGGTCGGGGCGCCCTACGTCCACGAGGGCATCAACGTGTGGCCCCGAACCGAGGGTGCCAAGCCCGACCACTTCCGCCACGTGCCCGGCGCGGCCGTGCTCATCGCCCACCTCGAGAACTCCGAGGTCGCCTCGTTCATGGGCCACCTCAACGACCTGCCCGTTGTCCTCGTCCACCACAACACGTTCGCCGTAACCCGCAAGATGCTCCACTTCTACGGCGCCCGCGTCGACCTGGTCGTCGTCAACAGCCAGTGGATGGCCGACGACCTGATCGCGTGGCACCGGCTGAACGAACTCACTCCGCCACGCACGATCGTGGTGCGTCCGCTCGTCGACCGGGCCGACTACGCCACCGAGCCCGGCGACCGTGTGACGTTGGTCAACCTGAAGCGGCAGAGCCTGGACCCCGGATCGGCGATCACCTTCGGCAAGGGGTCGGAGACGTTCTGGTCGGTCGCCGCCCGCATGCCTAAGACCAAGTTCCTCGGCGTCACCGGCGCCTACGGCGAGCAGCAGACCGGCGACCTGTCAAACGTGGAGGTTCTGCCGCACACCCCGCGCATGCGCGACGAGGTGTACGCCCGGACGCGGGTGCTGTTGGTTCCGTCCAACTACGAATCGTGGGGCCGGGTCGCGACGGAGGCGCTGTGCTCCGGCATCCCGGTCATCGCGCACCCGACACCCGGCCTGGTCGAGAACCTCGGCGACGCAGGCATCTTCGTCGACTGGCAGGACGTCGATGGGTGGGTGCGGGCGCTGCGGACACTCGCGCTGCCCGGCCCGTACACCGCTGCGCGTCGGCGGGCCCTGGCCCGGGCCGACGAGCACCAGCGGATGCGAGCCCACGACGAGGAGGTGTGGTGCTCCCATGTCGAGGCCCTCGGTAGCCGTCGTCATTCCATGGCGTCCCTCGCCAGGTAGGGAACGCAACCTCGCCGCCACGCTCGCCAGCCTGCAGGCCTTCGGCGAGGTCGACGTGATCCTTGCCGACTCTCACGCTGACCCCTTCAGCCGTGCCGGTTCCCGCAACGCCGGTGTACGTGAGGCGAAAGCTGACGTGCTGGTGGTGCTGGACGCCGACGCCATCGTCGAGCCCGACCCGTTGCACGCCGCCATCAACGCGGCCGAGGACGGCAAACTGCACCTGCCCTACGGTGCGTGCCGGCTGCTGACCCGTGACGGCTCTGAGGCTGTGATTGCCGGCGTCTCCCCGCACCTCGCAGCTGCGTGGTTCGTCAACACCCAGTCTGTCGGCGGGTGTGCCGTCGTCACCTACGAGACGTGGGCTGCGGTCGGCGGCTGGGATGAGCGGTTCGTCGGTTGGGGGTTCGAGGACACCGCGTTCTGGTCTGTCGTCGACACCCTGTTCGGCCACGTCCGCCACGACGGCACGCTGTACGACCTGTGGCACCCCGACAGTCGCGGCATCGGCACACCGCAGTACGCGGCCGGCAAGGCGTTGTGCGACCGCTACACCGACGCCCAGGGCAACCGCCGCGCCATGCGAGCACTCATTGAGGAGCGGGTATGCGCGTTGGTGTGACAGGTGGCGCAGGCTTCATCGGCGGGCACGTCCTGGACGTCCTGCTCGAGCGGGGTCACGAGCCGGTGGCCTTCGACCGCCTCGGCCGGGGCCAGCGTGATGGCGTTGAGGTCATGCTCGGCGACACCCGCGACGACGTCTCGGTTACCGAGCTCGCCGCGCACGTCGATGGGATCATCCACCTCGCGTCGGTGCTCGGCACCCAGGAGACGGTGCACAACCCGCGGCCCGCGGTGATGACCAACGTGATCTCGGGCATGAACGTCTTCGAGGCCGGCGTCCAGTACGGCCTGCCGGTGGTCAATATCTGCGTCGGAAACGCCGGCTTCTCCAACCCCTACTCGGCCAGCAAGACGTGCGTCGAGACGCTCGGGCACATGTACGTCCGCGACCGCGGCCTTGCGCTCAATCAGGTGCGGCTCGTCAACGCCTACGGCCCGCGGCAGTCGATGGCCGCCCCGTACGGCACCAGCAAGGTACGCAAGATCGCCCCTGCGTTCATCGCCCGCGCCCTCACCGGTGCCCCCGTGCAGATCTACGGCGACGGCAAGCAGGTGTCGGACATGGTGTGGGTGCGCGACGGCGCCCTAGCGTTGGTGCTCGCCCTGGAGGCTGCAGCCGCCGGCAATGTCATACCGGATGTGCTGGAGTGCGGCCCGCTCGACCATCACACCGTGCTCGAGGTAGCAGAGGCGATCCTCGCCGAGGCTGAGTTTCTGACCGGCAACCGGTCCCCGATCGAGCATCTGCCGATGCGACCGGGCGAGACCGCCGGCGCTTATGTCACGTGTGACCCGGAGACGCTCGGCCCGATCGGCATGGTCCCGGGCGACTTGAAGCCTCTCGCCGCCGGCATCGAAGAGACGGCGCTGTGGTACGCCCAGCACTGGCTGCCGACGTGGCGCGAGACGCCCCAGCAGTGGTGCCTCGACGGTCGGGGTGGCGACTGCGGTTGGTGCTCGAGGACCTGCGGGGACCTCGCGTGAGCGTCGCGATCGTCACCGGCGCGGGCGGCCTGGTCGGCTCGGCCGTGGTCCGGCACTTTGCCGGGCTGGGCCTGGACGTCGTTGGCGTCGACAATGACCTGCGGGGCAAGCTCCACGGCGTGGACGGGTCGACGCAGTCCACCGTGTCCCGCCTGCTGGATGAGGTCGACGGGTACCAGCACAAGGACATCGACATCCGGGACTCGTCTGCGGTGAACGCGTCGATCGCCGGCGCGTCGCTGGTGGTTCACTGCGCTGCGCAGGCCGCACACGAGTCCGGCGACCCGGCCGTTGACTGGCAGGTCAACTCGGTCGGCACGATGAACGTGTTGGACGCGGTGCGCCAATACGCCCCCGACGCGGTTGTCGTCGTCATGTCGACGATCAAGGTCTACGGGCTTACGCCGAACGAGTTCAACTACCGCGAGCTCGAGACCCGGTACGACCTGCCCGACCACGCGGGATTCGATGAGGCGTTGGGCATCGACGGACCACACGGCCTGTTCGGCGCGTCCAAAACCGTGGCCGACCTGATGGCGCAGGAGTACGGGCACACCTTCGGCCTGCGGACCGCCGTCCTGCGTCCTGGGTGCCTGACCGGATCGGGCCACGCGGGCGTACGAGCCCACGGCTTCCTGGCCTGGCTGGTGCGGTGCGTCGCGACGGGCCGGCCCTACCAGGCCGAGGGCACGGGCAAGCAGGTCCGCGACCAGCTCCACGTCACCGATGTCGCGTCCGCGGTGGAGGCGATTTGGCGGGACCCGCCCAAGCCGGGCACGGTGTTCAACCTCGGCGGCGGTCGCGGCACCGAGGTGAGCGTGCTGGAGGCGCTGGCCCTGGCCGAGGAGATCACCGGCCGCCGTGCGGTCGTTGAGCACGTGCGCGGCCGCGAGGACGACCACCGCTGGTGGGTGACGGACACTTCCCGGCTGCGGGACCGGTACGGGTGGAAGCCGACGGTCGGGGTACGGGAGATCATCGCCGAATTGGCGCAGAGGTGGCAGTGACTCCGCCGACGTGGACGATCCTCGTTGCCACCCTCGGCCAACGTGAGGATCTGCTTCGCCGGATGCTTGACGGGCTGCTGCCGCAGGTCGCAGCCGCAGATGGCCGGGTCAAGGTGCTGGCCTACTGGGACAACGGCCAGGCCACCATCGCCGATAAAAGGCAGGCACTCCTCGACGCCGCCGACAGCGACTATGTGTCGTTCGTGGACGACGACGACACCGTCTCCGACGACTACGTGCCCGCAGTCCTCGCTGCGCTTCGGCAGCGCCGCGACTACATCGGTTTCAAGCTCATCGTCTACCAGGACGGGCAGCGGCTAGGGACGTCGCATCACAGCCTGTTATACGGCGGGTGGGTCAACCGCGGCGGCGACTACTTCCGGGACATCACCCACATCAACCCGATGCGCACCGACATCGCCCAGACGGCCAGGTTTGACCTGACAGCCCCCGGCCAGCCCGAAGACACGACATGGGTCGACCAGCTCCGCGGCCGCCTGGTCAGCGAAGTGTTCATCCCCCGGGTCCTCTACCACTACTGGTGGGTGCCAACCCAGTCGACATGGACCACCCCCGGCCGGATCCGTTCCACCCAACCGTCCGGCTACGTGTGGCAGCCGTCGGCAGTCGACTCGCCACACTTCGCCTGGCACCCGGCCAGCCCACTACCCCGAAGGGTGTTGCGATGACGGAGATCCTCATCATCGTCCCGGCCCGCACCCGAACCTGGAACATCAAGCGTCTGCTGACAGCATGGGGCGAGACCGGCGCGTGGGGCGTCGCAGACCTTCGGGTGGACGTCGATGCTGACGACCCGGCGCTAGCGGACTACCAGGCGATAGACCTGCCCGCGGGCGCGCGCATGGTGGTGTGGGACCACTGGATGCCGTGCATGCACAAGCTCGAGGCCGCGGTCGCGCAAGAAGTCGACGCGTACTTCGCGCTCGGGTTCATGGGCGACGACCACGTGCCGCGCACCCACGGGTGGGCGCAACGCTGGCTGGACGTCCTGCGCGAGCTTGGCTCGGGCACGGTGTACGGCGCCGACGGCTACCAGGACGAGACGCTGCCGACGCAGTGGGCCACCACAACCGACCTCATCAAGGCCCTAGGCCGGATGGTGCCGGCGCCGGTCGAGCACCTGTTCTCGGACACTGCGGTCGGCACGCTCGGGCAAGAGGCCGGATGCATCCGCTACCTGCCCGACACGTTCATCGAGCACATGCACTACATCGTCGGGAAGTCGCCCCACGACGCCCAGTACGAGCGGGTCAACAGCCGCGGCCAGTGGGACCGCGACGAGGCCGCATACCTGCGGTGGAAGCGCGAACAGCTGCCCGCTGACGTGGCAACCGTTCGCGCACTCACTGATCGGGTTGCTCAAGCAGAGGGAGCGCGCTGATGGCTGAGACCGTCACCAACCGCGGCAAGTACCTGGTGGCCACCGCCGGGCTGTCCGGCCTGGACCTCCGGATGCTCGCCTTCACCGGCACGCAGACCGGCACCGCCGACCCCGACATCAACACCGTCGCGGAGTTGGATGCTGTGTCCGGGGTGTCGATCCACACCGAGCGGCTGGCCCTAACTGGCGAGGCGATCACCGAGGATGACACCGACAACCGGGCCGAGGCCGACGCCGCCAATCCGGCCTTCGCTGCCGCCGCGGGCGTGACTGCGCAGGGTGTGGCCATCTACGACGAGGGCAACGCCACCGACGCCGGCCGGCAGATCCTGGCCATCTTCACCACGGGTTTCCCGCAGCCGATGGACGGCGGCCTGACGGTGACCATCGCCGACTGGCTCCGTCTCGCCTGATCGGAGGCGGTCGTGACCACGCGGGCGTTCGTCTGGTCCGGCTCGATCAGCCAGAACGCTGACGCGAACACGTCCTACACGCTGGGCCTCCGGTTCGAACTCCTCACGGGCAACACGCTGGACTGCGTCGGCGTCCGCTACCGCATCCCAGCCACGCTCAGCAGCACCCCCGGCGTGACGGTCGGCCTGTGGCGGTTTGGCGACCAGGCGTTGCTGGCGTCGAAGGCCTACGCGACTCAACCCGGGGACGCCGGGCTCGAGGTCGACGTCCTGTTCGACACCCCGGTAACCCTGGACGACGGCGGCACAAACGAGTACGTCGTCGGCGTGCTCACGACCGGCACCGGCGGTACAGTCCGCTACCCCACCATCGGCTCGTACCCGGTGCCCGTCACCCAGGACCCGCTGTTCGCCGGCCTCGCCGCCTTCCGGTTCGTGGTCGGCGCGTCGCTAACGTTCCCGACCAGCGGCACCGCGGCCAACTTCCTCGTCTCCCCGATCCTGGACACCGGCGGCCCGGTCGACGTCACCCTCACGCCCGCCGTCCTGACCTTCACCGCCGTACCCCTCACCGCGACGCCCGGACCGATCACAGTCGCTCTCACGCCGGCCGAGGCCACACTCACTGCCCAGCCATTGACCGCAACGCCCGGGGCCGTGACGGTCGCCCTCACGCCCGCGGTCATCACCTTCACAGCCATGCCCGTCCTCTCGGCCATCGAGACCGGGACGCTCACCGCCGGGGCGACCGCGTCAACGCTGACCGCGTCCACCGCGACACCCGTCACCTTGACCGCTTCAACCGTGCCGTGAGGGGAGCGCCGTGACCGACATCGGAGACTGGCTCACACCGACGTTGACCGTCGGCACGTTCGACGGATCCACTGTGGCGTCCCTCGTCATGACCCTGCCCGACGGCACCACCGCCGCCGGAACCGGCGAGGCCACGGCCGGCAGCGGAGCGTGGACCGCCGACGCCGTACAACTCAGCCAGGCCGGCCTGTGGGTCATGACCTGGACGGTCACCGGAACAGGCAAAGGCGTCGAACACCACTTCGTCGCGGTCAACCCGGCCCCGACCGCAGTCGCCGCCCCGACAGACCTCCTCGCCAACATCACCGACCTGATCTACCGGGTGCCCACCCTCACCGAGGCGCAACTGTCCCGGGCGCCCGCGCTTCTCGCCGACGCGTCGGCGAAGATCCGCGGCTACACCCGGCAGCACATCAGCTACGTCGAGGACGACGTGGTGGAGCTCCGCCCGGTCGGCACCGAACTGCGGCTACCGCAACGGCCCGTGGTTGATGTGTCGTCAGTCGTCGCAGTCGGCTGGACCGGCGTGCCGGACATCACCATCCCGGCCGGCGCGTGGGGCTGGGACGGCCTCGACGTCGTCAACGTCCGACCACTGTCGTCGGAGTGGTGGATCAACCTGCCGGAGTCGTGGGCCGATGGCGACGGGCCGAACGTGTACCGGGTGACGAACTCCCACGGGTACGACCCAGTCCCCGACGACGTGGTCGCCGTGGCCTGCTCGATGGTGCTCCGCGTCCTCACCTCGCCCTCCCTCACGGAGGGCATGACGTCGGAACGGATCGGCCAGTACTCCTACCAGATGGGCCAGTTCGCAGGCGGCGGCGCCGCCGGCTCGTCGGTGCGGCTGTCCGAGGATGACAAGACCGACCTGACCCGCTACCGCCGCAAGGCCACCACCATCCAGATGAGGCTGTGATGGGCATCCCCGACGGCATGCTGCCGCAGACCGTCACAAGGATCCGGCCGTCGTCGTCCACCAACACCTACGGCGACACGGCCTTCAGCTACATCGTGCCGCCCGCCACGTCGACCACCATGGCGGCCTGGCTGCAGCAGAACAACCGCACCGAAGAAGCGACCGAAGGCCGGGCCCCGCTCGACCAGCGGTGGCTGCTCATCACCAACGACTCCGACGTCGAGGGCCACGACCGCATCGTGTGGGGCGCGCTCACCTTCGAGGTCGACGGGCCACCCGCGCCGGTCTACACCCCGGGTGGCTACCACCACACCGAGGCGACGCTGAAGGTGGTGGAGGGCTGATGGCCAGACTGGAGCGGTACCGCCCCAACCGGGGCGGCATGGCCGACGTCGCCCGTTCCCGGCCCATAGACGGGATGCTGGAGCGGAAGGCAGACCACGTTGCCGCCGTCGCCCAGGCCGACTACGACTCGCAGCCGCCCCACACTGGCCGGGTCGAAGTTGAAGTCGTGCAAGCCGACTCCGATTCCGACCGGGCCCGCGTCGCGGTCATCGCCCGTCACCCGGCGGCCCTGCATTTCGAGGCTGACCGGCGGGTCCTCGGCGGGGCCATCGACGCGGCGAGGCACTGATGGCCTACCCCGACGTCCTCAACCTGTTGCGCGACCACCTCGCCACCACTCACACCCCGGTGCCGGTGGTGACCAGGGTGCCCAACGGGCGACCCACCCGGTTCGTCCAGCTGCGCAACGTCGGCGGCGCCAAACTGCCGCCCGTCCGGGTCGTGGCCCGGTTCGACGTGTTCACGTGGTCGTCGACCGAGGAGCAGGCCGCATCCGATGCGCTCGCCGTCAGGGCGACCATCAACGGCCTCGCCGGCACCGACACCCTCGGCGTCACCTGCTACCGCGTCGAGGAGACCCTCGGCCCTCGCCAGGCCGACGACCTCATCACCGGCATGTTCCGGTGGTGGGCCACCTATGCGCTCACGTGTCGCGCCAACGACGCGATCCGCTGACCCCGGCTCCGCGCGCCGGTGATCCAACCCACTAGCAGTACGGAGGAATCATGACCACACTGGCGGACAACGTCAGGGTTGGCATCACCGGTGAACTGAGCGTCGCCCCGGTGGGCACGACCGCGCCAACCACCTCGGTCTCGTCGCTGAACGCGTCGTTCGTCGGCCTCGGCTACGTCTCCGAGGACGGTGTCACCGAGACCTACGAGGACACCGTCGAGGACATCGTCGCGTGGCAGGGCGCCACCGTCGTCCGATCCACGACAACCGAGTCCAAGGCCACCCTGTCCCTCACCCTGATCGAGACCAAGGGCGAGGTTCTTGAGCTGTTCCACAAGGGATCGGCCGTCGCGGTCGTCTCGTCCGGGCAGTGGAAGATCGACGTCGTTGCGCCTACCGCCGACCCGCGGGCATTCGTGCTCGACGTGATCGACGGCTCGAAGCACGTCCGCATCTACGTCGCACGCGGCGAGGTGACCGAGCGCGGCGAGATCGTCTACGCCAACGGCGAGCCGATCGGCTACGAGGTCACCATCACCTGCTACCCGGTCAGCGGCATCGTGCTGACCAAGTTCAGCGACGACGCGTCGTGGGGCTACAGCTGACCCTCTGAACCCCCGCCAGTCCGCGCGCGCGGACGCGGGCTGGCGGGCCACAACATCCGCGCACGCAAGGAGATCCGCGCATGTCCGAGCCTGAATCAGACTTCGACTACGACTACGACCTTGACGCCCTGGTGCTCGAGGTTGAGACGGCCCCACCGTTCCGCTTCAAGTGGCGCGGCGAGGCCTGGGAAATGCCTCTCATGCAGGCGATGGACTTCGCCGACCAGATGTCCCTCGAGGACGCCACGGTCGAGCAGTCGATGCGGCTCATCATGGGCACCGACCAGTTCGACCGCCTGCTCGCCGAGCCCATCTCGATTGCCCGGATGGAAGGGCTCATCAGGGCGTGGCACCGGCACCAGGGCCTGGAGCCGGGGGAATCGCGGGCCTCGCGGCGTTCCTCAGGGAACACGGCGAGGCGGTCGAAGCGGACCTCGCGTTCCGGTCGGTAGACCTCCGACACCTTGGCACACCCAGGCTGACCTGGCGTCGCCTCGCCCTCCTCATCCGGGCCCTTGCATCCATGCCGGGGACCTTGCTGAATCGGCGTCTCGGCGGCGACGACTGGTCGCTCGATCAGCACCTGCTCGCCATCGTCGCCGACCGGATGGCGGTCGCGAACTGGCAGCGATCGAAGGCTGGCCAGAAAGGCACCAACCGGCCCAAGCCCATCTCGCCGTTGGCGCGCAAGGGCCGCGGCCACAAGTACGGCCGCACCGACCGTAGCCCTGAAGAGGTCAAGCATTACCTCGCCCGGCTCAAGGCCGGCGACTTCGACACAGGGGGGTGAGGCGTGGCCGAAGAAGTTGGGCAGGCGTTTGTCAGCATCCTGCCGTCGCTGCGGGGCTTCTCCTCCAGCCTCAAAGCCCAGCTGCGCCGCGAACTGGTGACGATCGACCCGGTTGTCGGCGACGCCGGCGACCGGGCCGGCCGCACCTTCGGCTCACGCATGGGCGACGGGATCGCCGGCAGCATGGGCCGCATCGGTGGCCTGCTGAAGACGGGCCTCATCGCCGCGGTCGCAGGTGCGGGTATCGCTCTGGGCGGGCTGACCGTGTTCGGCCTCAAGTCGGCGGCCGCCCTGGAGCAGACCCAGATCGGGCTCGAGGCGTTGACCGGCTCTGCGGAGGTGGCCAAGTCCTTCCTCGGAGAACTGCAGCAGTTCGCCGCGAAGACACCGTTCGAGTTCGCCGGTGTGGCCGACGCGTCGCGCCGGATCCTCGCGTTCGGCGCTGCAGTCGGCATCGCCCGCGAAGAGGTCATCCCGACGCTGACGGTCATCGGCGACCTGGTGTCGGTGCTCGGCGGCAGCCAGGAAAACATCGACTCGGTTGTCCGGTCGCTGGGCCAGATCGCCTCCAAGGGCAAGGTGTCGCAGGAGGAGTTGCTCCAGCTGGCCGAGGCCCTGCCGGGGTTCAACGCCAACGCGGCCATCGCGTCCCAGCTGGGTCTGTCGGTGGCCGACACCCTGGACCTGATCTCGTCCGGCGGGCTGGACGCCACGACCGGCATCAACGCTCTCCTCGCTGGGATGGCCCAGTTCCCCGGCGCGGCCGGGGCGATGGAGAAGCAGGCCCAGACTCTGACGGGCGTGTTCTCCACCTTCAAGGACACCATGGCGATCGCGCTCACCAACGCGTTCCAGCCGGTGATCCCGGAGATCAAGCAGTCCCTGTCCGAGGTCACCCCGGTCCTGGGCGGTGTGATCGAGAAGATCGCGCCGATGCTGGGCGAGCTCCTGACCCAACTGCTGCCGCTCGTCGGCATCCTGTCACAGGCCCTGACGCCCATCCTCGGCCCGGCCATCGAGGCGTTCGCTTCATTCATCCCGCAACTGACGCCCGCCCTCGTCCCGCTCGGCGAGGCGCTCGGCCGGGTGGTGGAGGCGTTCGCGCCGCTGATCCCGATCCTGGCGCAGGTCATCGAGAAGCTGGTCTCATCCGGGCTGGTGCCGATTCTCGACACCCTCGCGCCGCAGATCGCGGACCTGGTCGTGCCCATCGGCGACCTGCTCCTCGCGATGCTGCCCCTCATCCCGCCGCTCACCGACCTGCTCGTGATGTTCCTGCAGATGCAGGGACCGCTGATCAAGCTCGCGGCGATCTTCCTGTCCTTCCTTGCCGTCGAGGCCCTCGCCCCCGCACTCGAGTGGGTCGCTAAGGGATTCCAGAAGGTCCTCGACTTCGCTAAGCCGTTCCTCGCCATCGCCACTGACATCGACAACTGGCCGATGATCTTCGACCGGTTCAAGCAGGTCGTCGGCGACGCACTCGGCGCGGTTGGCCAGTTCTTCTCCGAACTGCCCGGCAAGATCGGAGAGTTCCTGTCGAGCCTGCCGCAGCGGCTGCATGACCTGGCGCAGCAGGCGTTCAACTTCATGTTGTTCGCCATCGGGTTCGGCATCGGCAAGGTCATCGCGTTTTTCCGGGACCTGCCGGCCAACATCGCCACCCTCGCCACCGATCTGTGGGAGCGGGTCAAGGCGCTGTTCACCAGCGGTGTCGAGAACGCCCGCAGCAGTGCGGTGTCAGGGTTCGAGCGGTTCGTCGAGTTCGTCAAAGGACTACCCGGCAAGGTCATCGACGCGGTGCAGACGTTGCCCGGCCGGCTGCTGGACTTCGCACTCGAGCTTGGCGAGAAGGCGCTGCAGATCGGCCGCGACATCGTCAGCGGCGTGGTGAACGGCATCAAGAGCACAATCGGTAACGTCGGCTCGGCCCTGAAGGAAGGCTTCGACTCGGCGGTCGCCGGCGTGAAGCGCGGCCTTGGCATTTCGTCGCCGTCGAAGGTGTTCGCCGGCATTGGCGAGGACTCGATCGCCGGCTACGTCAAGGGCATCGAGGAGACCGCGGCCGAGGCGTCCCTCGCCACCACGGTTGCGCTGTCGCCCGGAGCGGTGAAGTCCCCGGCAGCCGCGGCGACGCCGATGGTCGAGGTCGGTGTGGTCGGCGACGGCGACGACATCGTCCGGGCGTTCCGTGAGTTCATTCGCGTCCGCTACGGCGGCGATCCGACCGTGGCGTTCGGAACGACCTGATGGCGTTCCCCGACACAGACCTGACGCCTGTCGTCACGGTCTACCTCGGCGCGGACCTGTCCGCAGACCCGGGCACGTGGACGCCAACCGACTGGTCCTCGCGCCTGGTGCGCAAGCCGGTCCAGACCAAGACGGGCCGCAGCGACGGACAGGAGACGCTCCAGGCCGGGTCGTGCATCCTGTGGCTGGAGAACACCGACGGTGCGCTGACACCCCTGCTCGCGACGTCCACGTACTACCCGGACTGGGACTTCGGCGTGCCGATGCAATTCGCTGTCGACGACGTCGGGGCGTCGCCGCCGTACGCGCAGTTCTCCGGCTACGTCACCGACATCCGACCGGTCATTGTCCCCGGGTCGGGCGGGAACATCTCCACCGTTCAGGTCACGGTCGCCGGCACCTGGCAGATCCTCACCCAGGGCCGCGTGGAGAAGTCGGCCCTGCGCCGCACCATCCCGACCGAAAGCCCATTGGCGTACTGGCCGATGGAGGACGGGCCCGACTCGCTCGAGCTGGCGTCGGGCCTCCCCGGTGGAACCCCGCTCACCGTCACCACGGCCGACGCCGACCGGATTGGCGTGAGCGGCCTGGCCCCCGGCGCTGGCACGTGCCTCGATGTCGGCAAGCCGGGGACCCTCGGAACGACTTCCGCGGGAGCCGCGCATACCAGCCTGTTCACGCTGTCGGCCACGTCCGCCGCGTCGTGGTCGGTGAGCTGGGTCGCCCGCTGCTACATCCCGGCGTCCATTACGACCACCCCGCTGTTCAGGCTCGACGGCCCAGTCTCAGTCCTGATCTACGTAATCGATCAGCGCATGGCCGCGATGGTCGCCGGCTCCCTGGGGAACCTTGTCTACACCGGCACCATCGCGGTGGACCCGGGCTCGCTGGTCGACCCCCACCATTTCGTGCTGACCCTCGTCCAGAACGGCACGGGGATCGACATTCAGCTGTTCTGCGACGGGGTGGTCGCCACCGGCGGCGGCCTGGACGGACAGGCCACCCTTGCCAGCACCACCAACGCCCTACCGACCGGCTTCCAGTTCGGCTCCGGCACCACCAGCGGCATCACCAGCGACACGTCACTGCTACTCGGCCAGGTCGCGATCCATACCGGGGCCTACGCGACCAACCTGAACGCTTTGCCCGGGCCGGTCTCCGCCTACACCGGAGAAATGGCGCACGTCCGCGCTGAGCGGATCTGCAGCGAAGAGGGCATTACCTTCACGACGACAGCCACGACCAGTATCGAGATGGGGCCGCAGCCGGTCGCTGACGAAACCGACGTCCTGCGGGACTGTGAGCTTGTCGACCGCGGCATCCTCTACGAACTACTTCACACGTGGGGCCTGGGCTATCTTGCCGCCTCCCAGCGGGTGAATCAGTCCTCATCCCTGGCCATCGACCTGTCGACGTACCGGACCACGTCGGGCACGCAGGCGGATGTGCTGGCCCCGATCCGCAACAACAAGCGGATGCGCAACGACTGGACCGTCACCCGGCCTCAGGGCAGCTCGGCGACCGCGAAGGACGACGACCACATCGCCCGCCGCGGCCGGCACAAAGGCTCCCGGGACTCCAACGTCGCCCGCGACAACCAGCTCCCAGATCAGGCGCAGTGGCTTGTCCATGAAGGCACCTTCGAGGGTCTGCGGTATCCGCCGATCCCGCTCGACCTGGGATCCAACGCGACGCTTCTGCCCGACTGGCTCGAGCTGACCGCCGGTGCGACCATCGAGCGCACCCACGGGACAATTGGGCAGCACCCGACCGACCCGTACCGCGGCGTCATTGAGGGCTATTCGCAGGAGATCGGCCACCGCACGTGGTCGGCCACAATCAACGCACCGCCAGCTGACACCTGGACGGTGTTCGAGTTGTCCGCCACGACCGCCGACGCCGGCGAGTTCGTCGGCCGCCTGGCCGCTGACGACGACGCGGCGATCCGGGCCGCCATCACCACGACTGCCACGTCGATCCTCGTCGACCCGAACCGGACGCGGTTCACGACGGTCGCTGACGACTTCGACCCGGACCTGACCGTGCGTTTCGGCGGGGAAACCGCTGACGTGTCGAGCATCGCCACCACCGCCGGGACGTTCGTCGCGGCCGGCACGGTGGCGCACGCCAGCAACGCCAGCGTCACCCCGTCCCTGCCGGCCGGTGTGCAGACTGGAGATCTGCTGCTGGTCTTCGCCGCGATCCGCAACTCGGGCACCGGCTTGCCGAGCGCCCCGACCGGGTACACGCGGCTGCCGGTGTTCAACGCAGCCGACAACGCCCAGCTGTTCGCCAAGGTCCACAGTGGATCCGAGTCGGCGCCGACGGTGACGTTCACCGGCGGCGTGGCCAACGCCGACACGTCGGCCCAGATGGCCGCCTTCCGAGGTACTCCGGTGACGCTGACCGACCTCGCCGACGTCGTGGTTCTAGCCGCCACCCAGCTCAACTCCTCGGCCGCCGACATCGCAACCCCAGCCCTGGCGTCACTGCACCAGCAAGGCTGCATCATCCTCGCCCTGGGCTGGAAGCAGGACGACTGGACATCCGTCGCCGTGGTGTCCGGGTTCACCGAGATCGGCGAACCCGACACGACCACCGGCGACGACCAGGGCATCGTCTGGGACTACGTCATCCAGACCACCCCGGCCGACATTCCCGCCTCGTCGTTTGTGGTCACCGGCGGGGCGTCGGCGATCTCCCGGTCGGCCGTTGTCGCCCTGGCCGCCGGCTACCAGACCTTCACGGTGGCTGCCCGTTCCACCAACGGCGTCGTCAAGGCCCACGCGGCCGGAACCAGGATCGAGGTCGAAGATGCTTTCGTGCTCGGGTTGTGATCACTGATGGGCGTCTGGACCGGCACCATCCCGACGTCGTTCCCCGCGGGGGCCAAGCTCCGCGGCGCCGACATGCAGACGATCTCCGACGCCCTCACGGCGTTGTCGTCGGCGAAGACGGACTTTTCGTCCAGCTTCACCCTCACGGCCGTGACCGTGAACCCGACGAAGGGCAGCTCGACCTATTCGGCCGCCTACACCCAGGTCAACAAACTGGTGATCTACGAGTTCCGCGTCGACATCAACACCGGCGGTGGTTGGGCGGCGGGCACGGGGGCGTACCGCTTCCTCACGCCGGTGGCGGCGTCCACCGGTTCGATTTCCAGGGCACAGGGGTCGGTGTTCATCAACGATTCGGGTACCGCGTTGGTTGTCGGGACGTGCTCCTTCGTGCCGCTCGATTCGACCCACCTCGCCATCACGCTGGCGTCCGGGGCCTCCCTTGGCTCCGCGGGCCCGGGAACAGCGTGGGCGACCGGCGACCACGTGGAAGGTTCGATCGTCTACGAGGCGGCGTGATGCGGCGGCTGCTCGCCGCGGCACTCGCAACGGTCCTGGCTGTTGCCGGGTGCTTGTCGTCGGCGAGGGCCGACCCGCCGGCGCTTCGGATCCTCACCCTCGGCGACTCGATCACCTCGCCCGGGCAGTGGCAGGCCGAACTGTGCCGGCTCATGGCCCAGGACGCCGGTGTCACGTGCGACCTTCGCAACGAGGCCGTCAGCGGAACCGGGTGTGGGTATTGGCCGTCACGCATCGCGGGTCTGCTCGCGCAGCACCAGCCGGACATGGTGATCCTGGCCTGCGGCACGAACGACTGGGCGTTGTCCCCGCAGGCCCGCGCCGACCTGGGTACCGCGTTCCGGTTGACGGTCGAGGCGATCTACACGTTCCAGTCCTCGCCCCGGATCCGGATCGTGCCGGCGCTGATCCAGTACTCGGACCACCTGATCGCTCCACAGTGGGTGGTGGACTCGGAGCCGTTGGTGAACTCCGAGCTGTACACCAACATGCAGTACTACGCGCCCGCTGGCTGGTTCACGGCCATCCTCGACTGGCAGTACATCGCCTCAACCCCCACGTATCTGGTGGCCCAGGAGAACGGCGTTCCGGCCGGCCTTCACCCGACGCCGCGGGGCAACCGCTACATGGGCCGTCTCGCCTACGACCGGATCGCGGCCGGCATGGGCTGGCCGGCGACGTCGGAACCGCCGCTGTGTGACCTGTACGGCACGCGCCGACCGTATCCGCGGCCGGCCTACATCCCGTGTCTGGACGGAGGTTGACGATGGTCGCTCAGTCCGTGGTGATGGGCCGCGCCGCCACAGTGTGGAAGCCCGGCACCGTTGCCTACAGCCAGTCGACGATCCACCAGCCCGACGGGTACCGGCAGGACTGCTCCGGCTACGTGTCGATGTGCTGGGCGCTGCCGCTGAACGCACCCGGGTCGTGGGGCGGGCAGAACACCGTATCGCTGGTGACCCTCGGGTACATGCACGAGATCACGCCGGGCGACCTGCGGGCTGGCGACGCGGTCGGCAAGTGCGGGCCGGGCACAGCCGGCAACGACGGCCACATCCAGCTGGTGGAGAGCTACAACCCGGCGACCGGGTCGGTCGTCATCTGGGAGCAGGCCGGCGGTGGCGGCCCGGCCCGACGCAGCCTCAAGCGCATCCCGGTCGGTTACAAGGCATACCGGTACCAGGCCATCGAAGCTGGCAGAGGAGAGGACGAGGACATGGACGCTGCCCAGGCTCAGATGCTCAAGGACATCCACTACGCGCTGTTCGAGGGCGCAGATGCCGAAGGTCGCCCGGCCGGGTCGCTCATTGGGCTGACGCTGACGCCCAGCGACGCGATCAACCTGATCCTCAAGGGCGCGTCGCGGTTCGGCCTGGCCGAGGACCACCCGGATCCGCAGATCCACGCCCATGTGCCCGGCAACGACCTCAAGTCGCAGCTGGGCCACCTTTCGCTCGGTGGTATCGACGTCACCGCCCTGGCCGACCAGATCGCGGCGAAGCTCGCGGCCAACACGGCGTTCACCGCCGCGGTCGCCGACGCCGTCAACGACGACGCGGCCAAGCGGCTGCAGTCCTAGCCACCAGCTCAACAGCACAGGAGTAGGTCACGTGGTGAAGGACGTCACCTGGAAGCACGTATCCATCATTCTCGGCTTCTTCGCCACGGTCGCAGTCCTGGCGGTGTCCGGCCAGGACACGGCGGCGTTCATCGTCGTCGGCATGGCGGTCCTCGCCGGCATCGGCCTGGTGGCCGTGCAGGCCGGTGCCGCGAAGGAACAGACGGCCGCGGTGAAGGAACAGACCAACGGCAACACGACGCGGCTGCTCGACATCGTTGAGGCTCAGGGCAAGTTGCTGGCGTCGATGCAGCCACCGCCGACCGACGACCAGGAGGTACAGCGATGACCCAGCCCACCCCGACCCAGGTCCAGCACCCGTGGCGGGCCACCGCCCGGACCGTGTTCGCAGGCCTGGTCGCGCTCGCGTCGCTGCTGCCCTACGTCATCGCCGGCGCGCACATCCCCGCCGAGGGGGTCGTGGCGCAGGTGTTGGCCGTGGCCGGCGGCGTGACCCGGGTGATGGCCCTGCCCGGTGTGCAGGCCCTGATCGCCGAGTACGTGCCGTGGCTGTCGGCCACACCGAGACAGCCGTGACCCGCACCGAGGTTGTGTCGGTGCGGTTGACGCCCGCCGAGCGGCAGCGCTTGGACGAGTTGGGGGGCCCGGCCGCCCTGCGCCGCCTGCTCGCGCCGACGCAACAGGTTCTACCGATCACGACGGCCCCGGACCCGATCTTCGTTCCCGCGCGCAGTTCGGTCGTGTGGTTCGACGGGACCGTCGGCCCGAGCTGGCCAGCGCTGGCTACCTACTGATGAAGGAGCACCGTGAATAGACACGCCGCACCCGATGACGACGCCCTGGTCCCCGCGACCGGGGCTCGTTTCCGTTTCAAGGCCCTGAGCCGCCGCGAGAAGGGCCTCGTCCTGGCCGTGGTCCTGTTGCTGCTGTTCGGCGGTGGCGGGTGGGCGTACGCCGCCGCCTCGGTGACGACCGCGACCGTCGACTGCGACGCCGCCACGTCGGTGCCGAACTCCGACGGCACGGTGACCATCCCGATGCGGTGCCGGGTGACCGTCCCCGACGGCCCCACACCGACCCCCAGCGCCACACAGACGGCCTCACCGTCCCCGAGCGCTACGGCCTCGCCGTCGCCCACTGTCGCGCCCACGACGTCCACAGCGGTCCCGACGACGCCTCCAGCGAGCCCGTCGACGAGTTCGCCCACACCCAGCCCGACCACCACCGCCCCGGCGGGCTCGTGGCCGGACGCCAGCAACACCGGCCCGACCGGCCAGCTCGCGCTGCGGCCGTGCTCCAGCGCGATCACCCTCGGCGCCGGCGCGGTCCTGCAGAACGTCGCCATCACCGGCGGCTGCGACATCAACGTCACCGGCCGAGGCGTCGTCATCCGGAACATCTCGATGGCCGTGGCCAACAACGACGGCTGGGCCATCATCGTCCGCAACGGAGCCTCGGCCACCATCAGCGACGTCGAGATCTTCGGCCTGGACAAGACGAGCCGGTCCGTCCAGTACGCGGTCCTGGCCCAGGCCGACGCTACCGTCACCATCACCCGGGCCGACCTGCACCACTGCGCCGACTGCGTCCAGGGCGAGCACGTCACCCTCACCGACTCGTGGGTCCACGACCTGGCGAACATCGAGGGCGTGTCCCATGTGGACGGCTTCCAGTGCAACGGGAACTGCAACGGCACGGTGATCCGGCACAACCGCATCGACATGACCGGCCTCGGCCAGACCGGGACGGTGTCCCTGTTCCAGGACTTCGGCGTCCCGTCGAACGTCGTGGTCGAGGCCAACTGGCTGTCGGGTGGCGGGTTCACGGTGTACGGGGGTGGCGGCAACACCTCGTCGCGCAAGGGCACGCCGACGAACATCCGCATCACGAACAACCGGATCGACCCGGGCGTGCACGGCTGGCTGACCGAGTGGAACGGCGCCGGCGCGGGCAACGTCCTGTCGGGCAACTACACGTCGGCCGGGGCCGCGCTGTGACGGTCCAGATTGAGTTGTCCAAGGGGAAGGGCTTCGCCCTGGTCGACGATGAGGACGCCGCACTGGTGAGCCAGTACAAATGGTGGCTGCACGTCAGTCCGAGCCGCCGGAATCCGCTCCTGTATGCGCGGTGCTACGTGCCGGGGCGCAAAGACATGCCGATGATGCACCGACTTCTGACCGAGTGGAAGCTCGTCGACCACATCAACGGCGACGGGCTAGACAATCGGCGGGAGAACCTGCGAGAGGCCACCCAAGCGCAGAACGTTGCCAACCGCCGGAAGTTCGCCTTGTCGAGCTCGCGGTTCAAGGGCGTACACCTTGGCGGGCGGAAGAAGAACCGGTGGATCGCCAAGTGCCACCAGGTTCAGATCGGAGCGTTCGACACCGAGATCGAGGCTGCTCTCGCCTACGACGCAGCGGCCCGCGAGTTCTACGGCGAGTTCGCTGCGCTGAACTTCCCCGCCCCGGGCGAGAACGGCGCGTTGGTCACCGCGGCATAGCCACAACGTCCTCATAACTCGGCCATAACTCGGCCCGGTCACGCTCCCTTGTGGAGTGTGGCCGGGCCACTTTTTGGCGTGGGGTCAAAAGTCCGCGCAGGTAGAGGGTCCCTTTTGACACTCCACATTGGACAGAGGTCACAAAAAAATGGACCCGCCTCGCGCATCCGGCTGGAATGCGCGAGGCGGGTCCGTCTTCACCGTACTCTGCCGGCCAGCCGGACCGTCAGGTCCGACTGAGCTAGGCGTTCACCTTGCGGCGACGCTGCGCCGTGCTCTTCGAAACCGGCTCGCCAGTTTCGACCTTGACCACCTCACCAGAGGGCCTAATCTCGGTGTCGATGGGGGGGCGTCCGATCCGCACCTGGGCGGGGGACACCGGAGCATCCGGGTAGTTCGGCTGCGCCAGCTCGGCCACCGTCTCCGGGGCCTGCTGGGTTTCGACCGGGCGGTTACGCCCCGGCCGGGCCACGATCTCAATGGCCCAAAGCAACAGGATCGGGGCGAGCCCCGAGATCCCAATTGCGAGCGGCTCCCAGCCGTGCTCCACGACCACTGCCGCCACGTTGCACGCGACCGAAACGGCCGCGCCAAACCAGAAACCGCTACGAGCCCAACCACGTGGGAGTCGGTTGGCCGCCTTGTCTTCGGCCATCGCCAGGGTCGCGATGAGCATCATGCCGTCGATCGAAAGCGGAATGAGGTGGGCGACCAGGGTGCCCTGGTGCCCGTACACAGCCACGTCCCTGATGTGGCTGTAGCTCACTACTGCGGCGACGCCGGCCACCAGCACGAAGCTGAGAGCATATGCAAGCCGACGCCAGAAGGTTGGACTGGACATAACCCCTCCCAGGGGGGTCGCAGACGCACGGTGCGCCTGGCCCCCGCGGCCGGCGCTGCAGTCGTGCGTGCGAGGAGAGAAGGTGCCGGGGATGCCGCCCCGGCGCGCGACCTGTAGCTGGCCCTGCTGCGCCCGATTCCCGCGGCTGCTCCGTTCTCCGGCTTCGGCGGAATCCCTAGCCCTCGTGACGCTGTGAGGCCCTTGCGTCGGCTTTACGCCCCGAGGGCGGCATTGCTGCGTGCGCGGCGGCCGATCTGTGAGCGCACCGCCGCGCTGGATCAGAAGTTCCGGTCGAAGGCTTCGCGGACGTGCGTCGCTGCCTCTTCGCGGTACTCGGCTGAGTCGCTGGGCCAGCCCTCCTCCTCGGTGAAGTACTCGATGATCGCGTCGCGGGTCTCCATGCGGATCTCCTCTTCGATCTCATCGCGCACCTCCCGGCGGATCTGGGCGAGCAGGTCAGCGAAGGCCTTGTCTGAGTCCATGTCCGTCTCCCTCGGACTGGCCCGGTGGATCCGGGCGGGAGCGCCCGGCAGGCCCACGATGAGGTGCCTGCCGGGCTCGGTTCACTTGCTGTAGGTGTGGACCAGTTCCCCGTCCGCGTCGTACTCCTCGCCGGTTGGCTCGGGGTCGTACTCGACGCCCGCCATGAGGCAGGGCTTGTCGAGGTCCCAACCCATCCCGCAGGCGTCGCAGAACGGCTTGCCCATCACCGTGATCAGCTTGTGTCCCATATCGGGTCTCCTCCCGACTTCCCCGGTCCCTTTTGGACCGGGCTGGTGGACCTCGCCGGCATGACGCCGGCCCTTGCGTCGAGCGCATCGCTCGGAAGTCCTTGCCCGGGCGCCGGTCGCGTCTTGCGCGGTGTCGTCTGCCTCGGGCTGAAAAACCACACGCTGGTGGCTTGTTTCCCGATAGCCCTCCTGCTGCCCTCGCGGGTCCCGGTTTCTGGCTAGTGGTAGGTGCTCTGTAGTTTTCAAGATCCGATTTCCGGGCTCCCCGTTCTGCCCTTCTCCCCTAACTATACACGGTAACGTGTGAAGTAACCAGGAGACTACCCACTCTGGAGTGTCAAGTTGCTGACACTTCAACGTGTGAGGTTGGCCGTAGCCTTGACGGATGGCCGAGACGAAGCTCTACCGGGCCGACCTGGCCGATCTGATCGGCGTCAAGGTCGACTCGCTCAACAAGCTCAAGCTGCCCGACCGCGACGGCACTGACATCGAGCGGGGCAAGGCCCGGCCGTACTGGCTCCTCAGCACGGCGAAGGAATGGGCAGCGAACCGCCCCGGCCGCGGCGCTCGCACCGACCTGCGAACGTGAAAGCCGTCCGCTTCGCGGCCGCCATAGCGGCATCGACCGCGCTATCGGTGCCGGCCTGGTCGTTCATGGGAACGGCACGGGTGCTGATCGCAGTGTGCTGCGTGGCCGTGATCGTCTGGGAGACCACCGCAGGTGACCTGTGGCCGGTTCGCCTTACGGCCCCGTCACCCGATCGCCCTCGCTGAGCATCTGCACGGCGATCGGCCACCACGTTGCCATCCGCAGGCATCGCCGCTGGCCTGGCTCGGTAGGACACTCGGGGCAACGCCCGCCGTTGGCGTGATCGTCGCGGACCTGGCGTGCGATCCGCCGCTGGCTGGTCGGGATGGGCTGCTCGAATGGGACGTCGCTCACGGTGGACTCCTCGCCGGGGTGGATTGGGAGGCCCCCGACAGCGCGGGAGTCAGGTCACCGCGCCGCCGGGGGTTGCGCTAGGCCCTGCAGGGTGGGCCTGGGGTGGCCGGTCGCGAACCCTCGCCCCGGAGGGCGACCCCGCGACCGGCCTGGGCGAACCACCAGTGCCAACCAGGGGCTGCCCATTGCCGAAGCTAGTGCACTATGTGAACATAGTCAACGTTGGTCTTGGAGATGGGGAGGTGTGCGTGATCAGATTGGCGGGCCAGCCAGGGAGTTCTGACATGCCCGTGCCCATGACCAACGCCCAGATCGCCAACGACCTCGCCGACCGGATCCGCCGAGGTGAATATCCGCCTGGGTCCCAGTTGCCGACGTACGCCGAGTTGGCCGACATGTACTCGGTCTCCATCTCGACGATCCAACGTGCGCTGGAGCGGCTCAAGGAGCGCGGCCTGATCTACGGGTCGCAGGGCCGGGGCTTGTTCGTGGCCGACCCGGTCACGTAGTGCACAAAGCGCACTAGCCGATCGGCCGGACCAGGTCTAGACGTATAGACCGAGCCCCCGGCTTACAGTGGTAGCCGGGGGCTCGTGCCTGTAACAATGTGCTACGCGGCTTGGCTCTTCAGGGGGCTGGTTGCAGGGGCGGGCAGCGTGCTGATGGCAATCGAGCGCTGCTCGCTCACTACTAGGGTGTAGCCCTGAGTGCTGATGATCGATTTATGTCGCAGCAGCTCCTGGACGGTCCGCAGGTCGGCGCCGTTGGCGAGGAGCGTCGTGCCGTACCAGTGCCTGAATCGGTGCATGTGCACGTCAGGCATTCCGATGCGCCGCCAGTGCCGGTGTTGGTAGTTCGACAGCAGCCGCCCGGTGGCGGGCTTGCCGTTGGCGCCCCGGACCAGAGTCCCCGTGAGGCGGTCCTTCACCTGATCCCACACGAGTGGATGCATCGGCACGTACGCGTCTCTGCCGCCCTTGCCGGCCCGGATGGTGATGCGCTCCGGGGAGCAGTCCTCGCGGCGTAATCGGCACATCTCACTGACCCGCAGTCCGGCGTAGGCGGCGAGGTAGACGGCCAGGCGCCACGGCTGGTCGGGGGACTTGTCGATGGCGCGGGCGAGTTGGTCGTCGGTGACGGGGTGGGGGAGTGAGTTCCCGGCCGGAGGGCGGCGGAGCCGGTCCATCGGGTTGATGTCCAGCTCGTCGTTGAGGACGCACCAGTCGTAGAAGCGGTGCAGGTGGCTCCAGTAGGTGCTTCTCGTCCAGGCGGACCAGTCGGGGTGGGCGAGGTAGTCGGCGAGTTCGTCGGGGTGGGCTTCGTCGAGCCCGTACGGAAGGTAGTCGTCAGCGTGGTCGAGAAGACGCTCAGCGCTGTCGACGGTGACTGTGCTGTAGCCACCGGCGCGTAAGTACGCGAGGTGGACGTGAACGAGTTCACTCATCGTGTGATCGTGCTCACGCGTAACGCTGGTGTCATCCCCTGCCACCAGGGATTTAACCGTTCACCCGACCAGACTGTAGTCATACGGCTACCGCTGCTTCGGCAAATGTCCGACCAATCCGGCGGGGCCGTCCGTCGCGCGGGGCCCGCGAGTCAGGGCGTCCCGAGGGGCGGGAATCGCGCGGCCGGCGAGGGGCCGGGACCTGCGCTGTTGCGTACCGCAGAGTAATGGCGCTGGTGGCTGCGCGCACTAGGTCAACGGCGTCAACTTCGAGCACACCGGCGATGCGCTCAAGATCGGTTAGGTCGATGGCCTGCTGTCCGTTGAGTCGGTAAGACACCCACGCTGCGGAAACGCCCAGCTCCTCGGCGAGCTTGGCTCCCTTGACGCCGCGCCGGAGCATCAGGACCCGGATCTCTTCCGCCACGCGCTGGGTCAGTGGCTTAGCCGTTACATCGATAGGCATGCCCCATAGCGTATGCGCTGACCGCATAAACGCAAGCCCCCGTGGAACTTCTCACGTCCAAGCTTGACGGCTTACGCTATGCCGAATATCGTTCCGGCATGGCTACGGCACTTGGACGACGGATCGCCGATGAATTGCGGTCCTACCTGGCGCAGCAGGACATCACCCAACAGGAGTTGGCCGACCGTCTCGGCAAGAGGCAGTACTGGGTGTCCCGGCGACTGACGCACCAGGCGGCCATCGCGGCCGACGAACTCGTCGTCATCGCGAGCGCCCTCGGCCAACCCGTGACGCGGTTCATCCCGGACGACGTCGACATCGCCGAGCCGGTCGGACGAGCCCGCCGCCGAACCGGTGTCGCTGCGTGAGTCAGCCCCGCCCCCGGCCCGGCCCCAAGCCCGGCGGCCCCACCCACCCCAGCCCTACGCACCCGCCAAGGAGCGACGCATGACCGGCCCCAAGCCCCCACCCGGCAGCCCTCACCCCGACGCCCCGCCGGTCGGCACCCCGAAGCCGGGCAAGGCCGCCTGACCCCCACCGCGCTGCCGCCGGCCACACCGGCGCGCGCACCCGGGGCGGCCGCCAGGAACCAGGGGTGGACCTGGCGGCCGCTCCACCTAAGCCCAGACAAGGAAAAGGCCCCCGTGTCAGCGGGGGCCGCGATCAACGAGAAAGGACCTCTCGATGACCACCACGAATCTTACAGTCGCCACCCGGCGGATGCTCTGGTTCCAGCTGCACGACCTGATCCTGGACCGGTCCCTGCCGGTGCCGGCCGGGCTCAACCTGTACGCGGGCAACCACATAGTGGCCCTGTCCTTCGACTCGTCCGGCGACATCAAGCGCTGGGCGGCATCGCTGGGCTTGCACCAGCACGACCCCGACCACCAATTCGGCGGCGCCACGGCGCTGTACTTCGGCGATCTTGCTGGGTGGAGTGTCCACGCCCACGGTCCGCGCGACGGTGCGTCATGACCGCCCCGGCACGCGAAGCCTGGGAGCTCGTCTGCGGCTGCTCCGGCACCCACATCGACGGCTGCATCCTCGGTGAGGCCGAGGCGATCGCGCTCGCCGCCGCCGCTGCGACCGGCGACGGCCGGCACCAACTCATCGCCGCCCTGGAGGGGCTGCTGGCCGCCGGCCTGCTCGTCAACGACGACATCGAGGAGCCGGTCATCGACGGCCTGCTCGACATGCTGTTCGAGTTCGGGCTCCTCGGGAGGAAGGCATGAGCAAGCCGCCACCGGACCAGGACCCGATCCGGGCCCAGATGCGCGCCGCCCGCCGGTCGGCCGGCCTGTCCCTCGCCGACGTCGAGTTCAAGCACGGCCTCAATGCTGTGCGTGTCGGGTCGTGGGAGCGGGGCGACCGGAACCCGGGCAGCATCGCCCACCTCCGCCACTGGGTCGAGGCTCTCGGCCGGCAGCTCGTCGTCCTGGAGCCCGACCAGTACGTCGTGTCCACGAAGGACGCGGACGAGGCCGGCCGGACCTTGCAGTGGGTCGTCTCCTACGGCCCGGACCACGACGGGCTCATCAACTGCGCCAGCGAGGAAGAGGCCAGGACCATCGCCGCCCGGATGCCGTTCGCCCGGGTCGGTCGCCGGGTCGTCAGCCGCAGCCCGGTCGAGTACGAGGACGGTGCCGTATGAGCCTCGACCCGAACGCTGCCGCGCGGACCCACGCCGCCTGGTCCCACATGGTCCAGGGCAACGCCCACATGTGCCGGGACATGCTCCGGCTCCTCGACCCGCTGCAGCTGCTGCAGGTGCAGCTGAGTGCCTGCCGCCTCATCGCCGCCGCCGGCGAGGTCGTCGACGAGCAGCTGTTGGCGTCGGCCCTACTGACCCCGGACGCCCTGCCCGACGACGGGGGCCTCGAGGTGTGCACGTGGTGCGGGCGCATGGACTGCGAGAACCGCTTCGACCATTCGCGGCTGCACGGCGGCAGCGAAACCACCTGGCGTGAGACCGCGAAGGGAACCCGACCGTGACCACCATTGCCTCACTGCTCGTACTCGCGTTTGCTGCCGGCCTGCTGGGCCTTGTCCTGCTCGTGCTGCCGCCTGACCCCATCGAGCCGGACCCGGTGTACGTGCCGCGCCACCAGGCCACCATCACCGCGCGCCGGGAACCGGGCGCCACCCTCGACCCGGTCACCCTGGCGTTGCCGCCGATCGAGGCGAGCCCGCTCACCGACATCGACCTTCACCGCGTCATCGCCGCGCTGTCCGACGATCGGCTGCCGGTGCTGGCCGACCGGCCGACCGGAGCGTCCGGAAAACGTCACGACCCGGACTGGCAGTTCCGCACCGCCGAGTGGGACCTCGTGAAGGATTCGTTCTTCGCGGGGCAGCCCGAGAACCTTGCCGTCGCCAAGCGGTGGGTGGGGGTCGGGCGATGAACGCCTACGACTGGGCGTACGCGGCCATCGTCCTCACCCTCGGCGTCGTCCTCGCCGTGCTCTTCTGGCTGTCCGAGCGTCACGACCGCCGGCGCCACGCCGCCCAGGCGGCCGCGCTGGACGCGGCGATCGCGGAGGAGCAGGCGCTGTCCCTCTTCGTGGACGACCCGGCCCCGGACGACGAGCCGACGCCTGACGAGGAGCCGACGGTGGAGGTCGCCACCGATCTGCCGCTCCGGGCCCGGCAGATCGACGCGCCGCGCGAAGGTGCCGTGCTGCAGGGAAGGTGGCGGCCACACACCGCCTGCGTAGACGCGTGGGCCGACCGGGAGCAGTCACGGATCCGCTCGACGTGCGCCCCGGTGTTCGGCAAGGAGGTGGCGGCGTGAAGTACCGACTCCCCGACGCCCTCGGCGGCAACGAGTACGAGGAGTACCGCAACAGCGACGGCAGCACCGAGGCGCCGGCGGGGACGGTCGCGTTCCTGGAGAGCGGCTGCATCTTCGCGGTGGCCCGGGCTCTGCTGGTCGAGGTCGAGGAGCCGCTACCGCCGGAGCCGCCGGACGGCGCGGTAGTACGGATCCGCCGAGACGCCCTCACGTTCGTCGCCGAGCGCGACGATCAGACAACCACGGCGAGCGGGGAATGGCACTGGTACACGACCCACGTGTGTGACCCCTCCTCGTGGTCCGAGGTCGCACACAACGCGACCGAGATCACCCGCCTTGTCCCGGACCCGTTCGGCAAGCCAGTGAACGACACATGCAAGCCCGGCGACCGCGTGCTGATCGAAGCCAAGGTGCTCGGCACTTCGGTGTCCGCCCGCCCACGGGTCCGGACGGTGCGGCCGGGCCTGCACGGCTCCACCGGCTACTTCGACATGACCGACGTCACCGTCTACCCGTTCCCCACGAACGAGCCGTTGGCCGACTGGGAGCGGGACCTCCTCGAAGGTGGCCGGTCATGAACGACGACGCCACCGCCGAGGTCGCAGACGACGACCGGTGGCACGAGCTGGCTGAGGACGAACGCCGCCGGGATGCGGCCGAGAGGAACGAGACGTGAGCACCGCGCTCGCCCCCGACGTCGACCGTGAGGCGTGGCTGGCCGCCCGGCGCAAAGGCATCGGTGCCAGTGAGATCGCCGCCGTGCTCGGCATCAGCCCATGGGAGTCGCCGTTCAGCCTGTACTGGCGGAAGGTCAACGGCTGGAACTACGAGCCGTCAGCCGCGATGGACTGGGGCAACCGCCTTGAGGACGCCATCGCCCAGGCGTACGCCGACCGCCATGTCGACGACTGGCTGGTCGAGCGGGCCGGGCTGATGGAAGGGCCGGAGCCGTGGATTCTCGCGACCCCGGACCGACTCCTGACCACGCCCGTGCCGGACGAGCAGCGGTGCTACCGCGTACCGCCCGGGGTGCCGCTCATGTCCACGCTGGCCGTACTCGAACTGAAGACGGCCCACTCGGCACACGACGGGTGGGGCGAGACCGGTACGTCGGAGATCCCGGTGACCTACCGGGCGCAGGTGCAGTGGCAGATGCTCGTCGTCGGCGTCCAGTGGGCGCATGTGGCCGTCCTCATCGGAGGGTCGGACTACCGCGAGTACGAGGTGCTGCGCGACGAGCGCGACATCGCCGTCATGGTCGAGGCCGGCCGCCGGTTCATGGCCCGCATCGAGAACGGCGACCCGCCACCGCTGGACGACCACCACGCCACCCTCGCCACCGTGAAGCGCCTCCACCCGGACCTGGACGACGACGCCACCGCCGAGGTCGATGAGCAGATGGGCGCGAACTACCTGCGGGCCTGCCGCGCCTACAAGGTCGCCGAGAAGGCGAAGGCCCGCTACGAAACCCTGCTGCGCGACCAGATGGGCCGCGCCAAACGGGCCGTCACCCCGTCCGGCCGGAAGGTCGCCACCCGAACCGTCAGCGAGATCGCCGCCTCGACGGTCGTCAAGGCCGCCCACCGCCGCGACTACCTCACCCCAGCCAAGCCCCCCAAGGAGAAGCCATGACGTCGACCGTGTCCGATGCCGTCGCCAAGCGCGACAACAGCCCCGCCGCCATGATCTCCACCTACTCGGGCGACTTCGCCTCGGTCCTGCCCACCCATGTCCGCCCCGAGACGTGGGTCAGGCTCGCCCAGGGCGCACTGAAGAAGGGCCGCCGCGGAGCGAACGGCCGGTTCGAACTCGAGGAGGCCGCGGCCAACAACCCGGGCGTCTTCCTGGCCGCCCTGCTCGACGCGGCCCGCCTCGGCCTCGAGCCTGGCTCGGAGCAGTACTACCTGACGCCCCGGAAGGTGAAGGGGCGCCTGGAGATCCTCGGCATCGTTGGCTACCAGGGCCACATCGAGCTGATGTACCGGGCCGGCGCCATTTCCTCCATCGTCGCCGAGGTCGTCTACGCCAAGGACACGTTCTCCTACGCCCCCGGCCGCGACGACGTTCCCCACCACGACATCGACTGGGACAGCGACGACCGCGGGCCGCTGCGCCTGGTCTACGCCTACGCCCGGATGAAGGACGGCGCCACGTCGCGGGTCGTGGTGCTCAACCGGGCCGACATCGCCCGCATCAAGACGTCGTCGCAGGGGTCGGACTCGGACTACTCGCCGTGGAAGCTGCACGAAGCGTCGATGTGGCTCAAGTCCGCGGTGCGGCAGCTGCAGAAGTGGGTGCCGACGTCGGCCGAGTTCCGCCGCGAGGAACTGCGCGCGCAGGCCGAGGCCGCCCGGGTGTCGCAGCAGCACGACCTGCCGCCGGTCATGTCGGAGTACGAGGCCCCGGAGACGGTCGACGGCGAGGTCGTCGAGGAGCAGGCGTGGCCGGAGGCAGCGAAGCCGGCGGACGCGTCGTGACCGAGCGCCTCGTCTGGATCGCCAGGCCCCGCAAAGGCTCCAGCTACCACCACCTCGTCCAGGGCGAACTCGACACCCCGTGCGGCCGCTACCACGGCCCCCTCACCGAGGGCGTGCCGCTGCGAGGTGAGGCCATCAACCGCGAGGAGGCGGGCGACCTCGGCATGCTGCCGTGCCGACGCTGCTACGGCCTGGTCGCCGTGGTCGCGCCGACGGTGGTGCGGAGCCGGGACCGGAGGCCAGTGTGACCTCCCTCTTCCTCACCGTGGCCGGCCTGCCCGCCCCCCAGGGCAGCAAGAGGCACGTCGGCCGCGGCGTGATGGTCGAGTCGTCGAAGAAGGTCAAGCCGTGGCGTGACGCAGTGCGCGGCGAGGCCGCCGCCGCGATGCTCGCGCAGGGCCTGGCCCGGTTCGACGGGCCGCTGCAACTGATCGTCACGTTCTACTTCCCGCGGCCGGCGTCGCACTACGGGACCGGCCGCAACGCGGGCGTACTCAAGGCGAGCGCCCCGGCCGCGCCGGCCGTCATGCCGGACCTGTCGAAGCTGGTGCGGTCCACAGAGGACGCCCTCACCGATGCCGGGGTGTGGGCCGACGACTCGCGTGTGGTCCTCGTGGAGGCGCGGAAGCGGTACGCCAACCCGCCCGTGTCCATCGTCCAGGGTGCCGCGATCGAAGTGAGGCCGCTGTGAGCGACGAACTGTGGCGCATGGAGCACCTCGCGCAGAACCTCGTCGTCCGGGTCCGCGACGAAGACCCGGTGGAGAACGGCGATTGGTGGGAGCGGCTCACACCGAAGGAGCAGCGCGCCGTGGCGTTCATCCTCGCGGCCGCTGTTCCGGACGACCGTCCGTGGGCGGACCTGATCGCCTGGACCGACCCGGAGGGCACAGTGGAGCGTCGCCGCCGGCAGTGGCGGGAAGCGCTGCAACGCAAGGCGGCCAAGAAGGCTGGCGCGTCGCAGTCAGAGGGAAGCGGCGAGTCGTCACTACCCGAGGACAGAGTGACCGCGTGAGCAAGCACCCGTTCATCGCGGATCCGGATCTGGCGCCCGACCTGGGCGGCCGCCGGCTGTGCATGTGCGGGCTGATCGAGCACAACCGGGCGCACGAGCTGCCCGACCGTAGCGACGAAGAGCGGGACCTCGAGGCACGACGGATGGGAGAGCAGCACCGATGACGTGGGTCCGCCGTGACGACCAGGCCTCCATTCACCGGAAGGTGGCGCCGCTCGACGATGCCACCTACCGGCTGTGGAGTGAGGCCATGGAGTGGTGCTCGCGCAACGGCACCGACGGCGTCATCCGGGCCGACGAACTGAGCGACGTGTCCAAGCGTGGCACCCGGCCGCGGGCCGTGAAGCTGGTCGAGCGCGGCCTGTGGCATGCCGCCGGCGATGACTGCGATAGCGAGAAGTGCACGCCGCCCGGTCCGGACGGCTGGGCGGTCCACGACTACCTGGACTACAACCCGCCCCGGGCGCAGGTGCTCGCGGAGAAGAAGGCGAAGGCGGAACGGACCCAACGGTGGCGGGACAAGAAACGAAACGGTGACGCGTCACCGGGGCATCACGTGACGGACACGTATCCGGGTGGTGATGCTTCCCCGTCCCGTCCCGTCCCGCCCCGCCCCGAAGGAGGCGGGGGCGGGGCCCCCGTAGCACCACCCGCCGCCGTTGGCGGCGTGGCTGCGGCGAGCGGTGAATCAAAACCCCAGCGTCCGTGCCGAACCTGCGGCAACGCCCTCGACAGCGCCTACCACCGCGGCCCCTGCCTGCGGTCCGCCTCGACGATCGGGAGCCCCTGATGCCTGACCTGTTCGCAACGAAAACCCGCCTGGCCCTGCTCCGGGCCGTAGCCGACGGCGAGGTCGTCGTGGACTTCTACGGCCAGGCCGCCTATGCCGACGACTTCCGCAGCGTCACCGCCCGCTGGCAGGAGTTCACCCGCGCAGGCTGGGCGACCCGACCGGACGGTGATGAGCCGCGCTGGATGCCCGGGCAGCTGACCGAGCTGGGCCGGGCTGTGCTCGACGGGAGGCAGGGGTGAGCACCGAGCCGATCGCCCTCGACCCTGCGGTCGGTGACCTCGACATCGACCGCAACACCGGCATCGCTGACTGCCGCAGCTGCGACTTCCACGGACGCGCCATCGACCACCTCGCCTACCGGTCAGCCCGTGACGCCGGGTTCGACCAGGGCCAGGCGTACGAGTTCGCCCAACGCCATCGCCGTCGCGTCAAGCGCGACCTTCCCCACCTGGACCGGTTCGCGTGAGCACCCCGGCGGGCCCGGCGGAGATCCTGGCCGCGCTGATGGCCGTACCGGTGGCCGAAAGGCTGGACGCACTCGCTGTGGCCATCCGAGCTGCGCTCGACGCGGGCCTGCTCGACGGCTACCCCCTGACCCGAGAGGACGTGACCGCGTGAGCACCGACCTGGAGCTGTACGAAGCGATCGAAAACCAGGGGCTCGTTGGCTGGCTGTGCCGACGCTGCGTCCTCGTCGTGTTGTCCGCAGCCGTGGACGCCGACGGGGATCCAACACCAAAGGGCGTGACGTTGGCCGACCTGGTCGAATCGGCGACCGCACACGAACGGGAGAAGCACGCGTGAGCACCGAACCCTTGGACCTGGACGCGATCCGCGAGCGTTGGGCAGAGTTCATGCCGCCGACCCACTACGAGGGCACGTCAGTGGCGCTCGACGTCTGCGCCCTTGTCGCCGAGGTCGAAGCCCTCCGCACCGCTGTGGCTGCTGCTGAGCGACGCGGGTACGAACGGGCCATCGCAGCACTGCGGGCCTTCGACACTCGCCACCGCAGCCCGTCCGCGTGCTGGGCAGCGGACTACCTCGAAGGAGCCGACGATGGCCACTGACCTCAGGACCCTCCTCGCCGACGCGCATCAAAGCTTCGTCGGCGAGGTGAGGACGATGTCCGACGGCTACGGCTCGTTCGTCCACTTTGGCCCAGAAGAGATGGCGGCCCAGATCGCCGCCGTGGTCGCTCGCTGGCTGCGGGCCGAAGCCGACTGGCTCGGCGAAGAGCTTCGACGGGACCGCGACCGCCCCGACGGCGGCGACCAACTGTTCCGCTCAGACACGGCCATGCAGATGTTGGCGATCAAGAGCCTCGCCGACACCCTCACCGACACCCAGGAGACCGACCGATGAGCGTCGGGATCGGCACGAAGCGAGTTTGCCGCAATTGCGGCCGGGTGGTCATGGCCGTGAAGGACCCGAGCGTCGTCAGCCTTACCGCTGGCGTCTGGGTCCACACCACGCTCATGGGTCGACTGCGATGCGCCCGAGCAGCCTCAGCCGCCGAGGTTGTGGACGGCACCGGGGAGGCGCCGTGAGCCTCCACGCCCGCATCCACGCCGCCGTCACAGCCCGGCAGGAGAGGGCACAGGCGGCCACGCCAGGCCCGTGGTCGCCACCAGAGCCCGACGACGACGGCCACTGGGTCATGAACGGGCGCCAGGGCACGGCGGAGTACGCGGTCGGCCTGACGGTGCCGTACAACCCGCGTGCTGAGGCCGACGCTGCGTTCATCGCCGCCGAGAACCCGGCCTTCGTGCTGGCCCAATGCGCCGAAGACCTCGATGTGCTGGCGCGGCACGCCCACACCGTGGTCTGGGGTGGGAACGAGCCCGTCGGCGCTCGCTGCGGCTTCTGCGGCACCGTCGTCGACGCCTGCTTCGAGATCCGCTCGCTCGCCCGTCGCTACGCCATCTCGACCGAGGAGGACACCGACCATGCCAGCTGACACCCAGGACACCGCCGCCAGCTGCACCGCCATCGTCGACACAGGGGGCACCCGGATCAGCGTCACCCGCAGCTGCGTACACGCACCAGGCCCGCACGACGGCACCCACCAGGACCCCGACGGCTCCCGCTGGCGCCTCCAATCCGACGGCGTGCTGGAGGTCTACCAGAACAGCGGCGCCGCGCTCGTCGTGCCGCATGGGGTCTGGGCGGGGCAGGTGTCGCCGGCTGACGGCTATCGCGACGAGGTTGCCCAGCTGCGCCGGGAACTGGCCTCAGCCGACAAGATCGGCATGGAGCTGTCGGCGAAACTCGGCGAGATGCGTCGGGATCTCGCCGAGGCGGTGGCGGTCAACGCCACGGTCATCGCCGAGTCTGACCGGCGCAAGGCCGAGCGGGACTCTCTCGCTGCCCGGTTGGCGGACGCCGGCCCAGACGCGCTAAGGGCCGCTGCCGCAGAACTGCAGGCGATGTCCATGGATCCGTTCGACCTTCTGACCGAGTCAGTCGGCATCCGAGGACCGCTCGCGGTGTCGCTCTGGCTGCGCGACCGGGCCAACGCCACGCCCTCCACATCGGATGTTCAGGTCCTCGGCGACCAGGTGCTGGTGGACCAGCCGAAGGAGGGCGACCGTGGGTGGTGAACTCCTGTGCGCGGCCAAGTGCGGATCCGACACCCCGCGCCAGGCCGCCCCAGGCCTGCGCCTGTGCTGGGGATGCCGTGAGTGGCTCGGCAAAAACCTGCGCCTGCTCTACGACCTCGCTCCCGACCTCGAGGACGCCCTGACCAAAACGCAGACCATGACCGAACGGGTCGATACTTCCGGTGAGCCGTCCCTACCGCTCAACACTCGCGCAGCTGCAGCCCGGTACCGCATCGAGATGGACATGGTGACGACCGTCCGACTCGTACTCGACGAACGCGGCTTCACCGACATCCCCAAGCAGACCGTTGCCGATATGGCGCTGTGGCTCCTGCGCAGCGACCAGTGGCTCGCCGCCCACCCATCAGCCGGAGAACGGGCCAACGAAGCATCCGACTGGGTCAACGCCGCCCGCTCCGCCATCAACCCCAACCCGCCGAAGATCGTCCACATCGGGCCCTGCCCACACAAGGACTGCGCCGGAGACCTTACAGCCGTTGTGAGGCCCATGGACTCGCTCCTGCCCTCAGCCATCACCTGCTCCTGGTGGCACGCCTTGGACGACAAGGAGGGCGTAGAACCACACACGTGGCGGGCCGACCAATGGCACACCCTCGGACGCCGAATGAGGGTTGCATGATCGTCGACACCGAAGCCCTCGCCGTCGCCCTCGGCGTCAGCGCCTCCCACGTCCGCAAACTCGTCCACCTAGGACGGATCGCCCCCGCCTACCGGAAGCGCCGGGCAGGGACCAACGGCCGAGGTCGACCGATGATGTGGTTCGACCTCGACGTCGTCGTGTCGCAGCTTGACCGACGATCTTCAGGGTGCGATAGTTCGTGATAGCTGGTCGCACTCTCGTCCAGCACCTGCGGCCCGGGCTGAAGCCCGGGCCTTTTCGTGTTCCCGGGGGGTTCCACACACCATGTGCCAGTGCCACTGCAGTGCACCGGATGCGACCACCTCGGGCATCATCCTGATCCTCACCCGTTTGGAGAACATCATGACCACCCAGGCCGAAGCCTTCGCCGCCCTCAGTGGCAAGAACGACGACCTGACCAGCGCCGTCACCGACCTCGCCGCTGACTTCGTGGCGTTCCGCGACGCCATGGCGGCCGAGCGGGAGAACCTCACTGAAGCCGGCCAGGCCGCCTTCGACGAGGCGTCCACCAAGGCCGACGCCGCTGCGACCGCACTGGCCGCCCTCGACACCGAGGTTGGCGACGCTGACGGCAGCGATGTTCCTCCGGTGCCCGAAACCCCCGTCGTCGAGTAGCAAGCCCCAGGTAGGGGGTGCCTTCGCGAGCACCCCCCACCACAAAAGGCGGGGAGGGTATAGGAAAAATGACCCCCCCACCCCACCCCAATGAACACTGGGCACCTGACCCCACCGCATGGCGCACCGTCCCCAGACCACGGGGATGGAAGGCCATCAGGGCTGCAGTTTTAGACCGGGATGGTCATAGGTGTGTATGGCAGGACCACTCCACAGGGCCACGCTGTGGAGACATGGCCACAGACGTAGACCACATAGGTGATCCAGATGATCACACCGCAGGTAACCTGCGCTCTCTCTGTGGCGCACACCATCGCTCAAGAACAGGCCGGCAGGCACGTGCTGTTCAGCTAGCGCAACGAGTGCAGCAACAAACCACAGCAAAGAAGGCTCGTCACCCTGGCTACCTAGGGTGAAGGGGTGGGGGGTAGCCCATGACCCCGCCCACAGGCCCCC
>Ga0193693_1000008_pt1 | contig 43396 bp, 64 predicted proteins | sample L3a2metaG_FD_144916 | JGI IMG/M metagenome (GOLD analysis project Ga0193693, IMG submission 144916) | Soil microbial communities from a riparian zone of the East river system, Colorado, United States - L3a2 | ecosystem: Environmental > Terrestrial > Soil > Riparian zone | place: USA: East River...
AAGCCAATATTGCCGTTACCGATGCACTTATGGCTAAGCGCGAACTAAAATCAAAACAAACCATTACCTATTATGAAACCCTACAGCATCGTTACGTTAATGTTACTGTGTCTCATTACGACCGCTTTATTTGGGCAAGATTTCCCGATTCTATATCCACGGTGGCAAAAAGAGGCGATCGTCCATGACCTCATTGCCGGTGATCGCTGTGATTCATTATTCAGTATTCAACAGCAATTAATGGTCAATCTCCAAAACAAGATTGCGGATCAAGCCGGTATAATTGTTCAGCTACGTGACCAAACCGGAGAATTCCAGAATATCAAAACGCAATGGCTGGGCAAGCAGGTTGACTACCAGGGCGAGATAAAAATACTGGAGAAAAAAGTGAAGCGCCTGACATTTAACGGGATTTTAAAAGATATTGGCCTGGGGTTAGCCGCTGTTGGGATTATTGCCGTTGTGGCTAAGCATGGAATATGATAGTAATAGAAGAAAACGATAGCGCGAAAATCATCCAACTCAAAAGTGGAGAGTATGAAATATGGATGAAATTATTTTATACAACCGGATCAAAGAAGGGGCAACTGATAGACCCTACAGATGAATCTTTTGGCGTCTCTTGCTGGACTTGCTATACATCAGCAAAGGCAAATCGAATTTTTGAAGAAATAACGACCGGAAAGCGAGGGATAATACCAATGCTAGAAAGTTTTTGATGGCTCAAAACAAGCTAATTTGGCACTTTTTTCACGCAACTTTTAATTATAATGATGCTGGCATACTATTCCGTCAATCATACTCATATATTAAAATCATCATTTCATGGGGAGCTACACCATTCCCTCCAAAGTAAGGGAATAATCTTTCCCGCACACCATGAACGCATCGCTTACTCCGATAGCTTCTTATTTCTTTTGTATTGAATCGAAAATAATATTCATCTTGCTTGGCCCAAATCTCATAGTCATCAGAAGTAAATAGTTTAGTATTTCCAATGTACCTGTAATTCAAATTCGAATCCAAATACCAATAAGCAAACAAGTCAATAGTACTATCAGAGCGAACACGCCAACCAAAACGAACAGAGTTTTCGTGTACTGTGCTGTTGCAGTCTGTGAACCCATAAAGTTTATTAATTGACGAATCAGACGGAACATAGATACAGGATTTAGTAAACTGTGCACTGAAATGCAAATGCCGCCCATCAAATAGATTTACTATTCTCGGTCCCATACCCGACCTATGACTGTAATGAGCGCCCTGTGGAATTATATACCCATCCCAAGCATTTAAGAAATCAGTGCAACCAAAGAATAGAAAAATAAGCCATAAATATTTCACGCCAAATAAGTTAACGGCTTTAAAAAAGACTCAACGAAAGCCATATTTCTTTGCCGTTTCATCACAGCCCCACCATTTGAGTTATTGGAAACTGAAGTATTTCCTTCAATAGTTTCAAAAGTACCGGCGGTTTTATCAAGCCATTCCACAAACAATCCAACATGGTCGGGAGATTTATCTCGATTCCAATCGAATATTACAAGATCCCCAGCTTTTGGTTCTGTAATTTTTTGCCATTTCTCTAATGCCATCGGGACACTAGCAAAACCCCTTGAAAATCCGAGGGCTTCCATAGGATGGCCCGCTTGATCATATACCCAAGAACAGAATATGGCACACCAAGGCTGAGCATCTAGCCCGAACCATTTTCCATATTTAGTTAGATTGGAATTAGCCGGCAATTCAGTAATTCCTATTTCTTGAGTAGCTATTTGAATAATTCTTTCTCTGCTCATAAGCTGTTGAATTTATTTAATGATCATGTAATTTTATATCCTAATTCTAAGATTCCCCGAGATAATATTTTGTATCATTTCCTGCAATCCTGTCAAGGTTGCCCGTAGGGCCGATAATGTTTGACTATTTTCGTTCATGCTTTCGTTTAGTTTTTCTAATGAATCTTCTAAATGAGAATGATCGCGAGTAATAGAGTTAATTCTTTCTGAATGATTTTCTAACTGTTTTTCCACATCTTGAATTTTTAGTAACGTTTCTTTGATTATATCATCTATCGTTACTAATCTGTTATCAAAATTTTTTACATGACGCGCTGCTATAGACTGGAAAATTTTGAGAATAAAAATAAAAAGACCTCCTGCCATTCCGATAAAAGCACCAATAAGCTCCCACATTTAGGGTGCAGGCGGAGTAGTTTTATCTCCAATTTTGGATTTGATAAAATCAATTATCAAATCTGCCAATTTTTCCCTGATAAAAAGTAACGCAAAACCAATGCCGCCAAATACCATAGCCTGATTATCGGAAATAAACCAATCACCCCAAATCCAACCATAAACAGCTAGACCCATGATTACAAGTCCCAGGACAGATGTTACAATTCCTTTTAATATTCCGTCAAATACATTCATGATTTAATTGTTTAGATTATTTACAAGCAATTTCTTTCAACTGATCAAAGGTCAAATGTACTTTTACTTTTCCTGGGTATACAATCGTAACCTCATTCCACTCTCTTGCCTTGGATTTAAGTTCGCTGTGCCTTTTTTTTAATGCGTTCCAATCAAGTTTCGCAAAGTCTTCACACTTTGGGAACGGGTGGTCTTTATCCACTATAATATACATACCCGCAAACGGGATACGCTCAGTGGATTGCTGTACTATGGAAGCAGGTCGTACAACCTGCCCCATAGACCCAAAAGAAACCAACGCCAACAAGAATATTAATGTTTTCATAGGCTTAAAGTTATCAATTGAAACACACCCATCACAATAAATGTAAAATCTGCAATCTCTACCCACCATGTGGAGTTTTCTACTTTAAACCGGTCCAACAATATGGAGCCAACCAGGCAGCAAATAGTAGGAAAATAAATTCCGTGTGTAAGTAACGCGTAACACGCAAACGCAATCCCGCCTATTGTTCCCGCGGAATGAAGTATGCCCACTATTTTCTTATCGCTCCGGAAGGCCGGTGCAAAGGTAACAATAAGCAACGATCCGCCAGAAGCGAGGAACCAGAGGCTTTTTGAAAATAAGAGCATTGTTGGAATGCTAATTGAAATGATAAATGCGATGAACATAAATTTTTTCTTTGTTAGCCCTTCACTATACCACGACTCGCTGATTGACGGCAAGATGCCGTACAAAGAAACCACAATCCATAGATAGGTAAGGAAACAAATGGCTTGAATGATTGGTAGCGTTATCATATTTTATAAGTTACATTTTCAAAATCAACAAGGGCCGCCTTACTTCCCTTGTCGTATTAAGCTCTAACCATTCGAAGTTAACTATAAGAACGTCAGGCAATGTTTTCAAATCACTTAATCCGTTCAATTTTTAGCGTCCCCTTACTCAAATCTCCCCCTGAAATCCGATATTTCTTTGGATCAATTCCTTGCGCATCCAAAATCAATTCCTGTGCCTGTCTGGATTGATCTTGGATAGCTGCCGATCGTTGCATTAATGTATTGAAAGTAGCAATTACTTCCTTGTTTTTCTCCACGTCTGACGCAAACGCCTTTTGAACAGAATCCAGTTTAGTCAAGATTTGCTTTTGATAAGTACGTAGTTCAATGGTTAGCGTATCCTTGGGCGACGACTTGGCTTGAAGCGTGGGTTTCCCGGCCTTAGCCACGACGCCGGTTTGGGCAAAAGACAAAATGGAGAACAGAATAAAAGTGAGTGTTAAGAGTTTAGTTTTCATGGGTTACCAGTTTTTATTTGTGTTAAGTTTATTTATGAGGGCCGCGACAATTAAATATATTTCGTCAAGCGCACCTTGGGTGGAAAGCGTACCGGTTCCAGCGATTTGGTTCAGCTTAAATTGTTGCCAATAAGCTAACTCAGTGATAGCTCCGGGGGTGCCGCTCGCAACTATGTTGCCGTTCACATCTACCCAATGTCCAGCCGTGCCGTAGCGAATATACTTATCGTTATAAGTTTGAAGTAATACATCCTTTTGAGCTTGTGTCAGCACCCCATCAGCCGCTATTGTTGCTGGGATATAGTTCCCATATGCTCCGGCAACACTTTCATAACTTTGAACCTGTACCTCAAGCTGCCATTCTTTTGTATTATAAATAATGAAACTGGTAATTACAGCCTTTTGTTTAACCGGATTATTATTGAACTGCAATCTTAGGTTATCACTAAGATTGACGACGGTCCAGGTATTATTTGCCACCTGAGCAGAGGCCCAGAAGCTGATAAGACAGAAAAATAATGTTTTCATGATTAATAGTTAGTTTATTTGAGCGATACTGCCTTCGACATTATAAGTAACGGAGGTAAATGTTCCGGTAGTCCCTATTGTAATAGTTGTTGCTGCCTTACACCGAATATGTAGAGGGATGCCTTCATACGGAACAGTTCCGGCTGTATTGGCTACCGATGTACCTAATGTTCCCCCCAATTGCGATAAAGTCAATGTTACTGTTCTGGAAGTATTTCCTTCGTCGGTATACGTGCAGGTAACGGTGAAGGCATGGGTAGTGGAAGCGGTCACCAAAACATTGGCCGATACCAAAAATGTTCCATCATTGGCGCCTACCGTCCAGGTAGTTACGCTGGCATTAGCTCCTGTTTGAGCAGTGGACCGTGCAACTTGATATAACGACGCAGTTTTTCTGGTTGTTCCGCTGGGGGTGAAAAATAAATTTACTCCGTTATATTCAAAAGCTCCGGCCAGTGGAGTTGTTAAATTAGTTCCTGATGTTAAGCCCAATGGGGGCACGGTTGTTGTCCCGCCTGATATACTTAGTAATGCAGTTGGTGCCGAAGTACCAATTCCTACGCTACCTCCAAGAAATTGAGCAGCATAATTATTAGTAGCGCCAGTAGCTGCATTAATTGTTGCTCCGTATGAATTAATAACAACTCCTGTACCCCCAGTTACTAATCGTGATTGAATTAAGATAGCATGATCATTAGTAAATGTAGCATTATTATGAGCCTGCGGGTAACTAATATTTGTTGCATAAGCATCCGTAATAGTACTGGCACCAACAAATTGCCAGGTTGGTCCCTGCAATGCAACTGAGCCCATACTAGATACATTTCCGGTTACAAATTGCTGGGTAGCTGTCGTTAAAAATATATCAAATCCACCTGGACTTAATCCTGTTCCAGCACCAGTCGTAAGTTTCAGAAGTGTTGGTGATCCGCCAGTATGAGCACTTTGAGTGAAAGAAATAAAAGTATGAGTAGTTGATTGAGCCACTTGACTAAACGTGACCCCAATGCCCCCTAAAAATTGTGCAGAGTAGTTAAGCGTTCCCCCCGTAGGCGCATTAGATGTCAGGCCAAAAGCTGCTCCTGCACTCGTTACCGCTGCGGCTTGAATAAGTAGCCCATGAGCGTTGGTCTGTGTTGCATTGGTTCCAGTCTTAGGCGCACCACTGATGGTGAACGTTGCATTATCGGTTACCACAGAAGCTCCAGTGAATCTAATAGTGGGTGCCTGAACCAAGACGTTACGAAGGATGGCTTGGGCTCCGGTAGCGTATTGGACGGTAGCGGAAGAATTGAAGTTAGCAAAAAGTACTTCGGTGGAAGCCGTAAGACTCGTATGGGCACCACCATCTACCTGAAAAGCGGGAAGACCGCCAGCAGAAATTAAGGCTGGTTGTAGGACATATAATCTTGCGAGATTATTTCCATTAGCTACCCCAACATTAAAATTTTGTAGGGAGGTAAATGAACCAGCAATTGTAGATCCATTAGTCCGCAAGTTTATTCCTCCTGCTGCGAGTGAAGCGTCAATATAAACATCCTGGCCTGCAACCTGCATACTCATTCCCATCACACCAGAGGATGAGTTTATTGCAATATTCCCAAGTACCTGTAGAAGATTACTTGCTCCTGATGAAGCCCCGGTGGCAATTAATAATTGCCCCGTAGATGTAAAATTGGCAATTTGTGTATAAGCTGCCCCATTAATACTCGATCTTAATCTCCATAACCCCGTTGGGTTTGCTGCCCCTTGTACTGGAAGAACATCGGCTATGAACTTAACTGATTGACTAGCCACTGGTGTAGTTGCCCATCCCTGTCCTTCCCATAGTACCCCACCTGATATTTGTTGCGCTCCTGCCGCTGCGGCCGTAGCATTTTGAATCCATAATCCCTTTCCGTCAATCGAGGTTACTCCCAATGTTGGAGTAAGAAATTTCAATGTATTGGCTCCTGTGGTGGTCTGATCAATTACGACCGCACCGGTAAGCGTGGAGGTTCCGGTAAGTAGCCAACTTAATCCCGCGGTTTGTACCGTAGCGTCTATGTGTGCCGAAGTAATCTTTCCCCATGAGTTAGCTGTAGTTACTCCGCCTGAGATGAGGGCGTTGCCAGTAGCTACTGAAGCAAGTCGTACCGGTGCCCCTGCTGTAGTACCCTGAATAAGGTCACCTACTGCGGTCATGGGGTTGGTCATGCCGCCGGAAGCCGATAAATCAATAATAACTCCAGATGGTAGTCGAATTGTGGGGTGAGAAGCATTTGCATTATCACTATAAAGTAAAAAGCCACCCGTAGGATTGGTGGATGGATTACTATTCGAATCTCCGATAAATATTACTTTTGTTCCTCCACCATAAGAAGTTGTTGATTGTGATAAGAGAGAAATATTTCCATTGGTAGATCCGCCTATATTGTAAGTAGAAAACAAGTCGGCTGTTAATGCTGCACCGGCGCCTTGAAAGTTAATAATACCTCCTGCACCCAGTGTCATGTTTATTGCAAATGTACCATTAGGGTCCTGGTGATATAGGCCGACCGTGTTAGTACTACCGGTTATTTTAATATTTCCTGTATAGGCTGTAGAAAATACAGAAGTCGTGACGCTACCAAAATTAATTCCATTGTTTCCCTGTGTGTAAACATCAAACTCACTAAGTCTAGCACCTTGCCCCATGATCCAATAATGCGCACCGGGACTTGTGTCGTCAATAAACATGTTACCACCTATTAAGGTAGTAGTAGAATAGGCTAAAACCGTCCCATTAGTTGGAAGGGTTAAATTTGTGGTCGCTGTGGTGGTTAATGTTGTAGCAAAGGCACCGGATGTTATTAGATTACCCCCTAGTGTAATAGTCTTAGATGTATTCGCAACGCCGGTACCACCATTCGCACCTGGCAATATTCCGGTTACCCCACCAGTTAACGATACATTGGTGATCGTGTTATTTGTCCCGTTGATTGTTTTATTTGTAAGTGTCTGCGTGAACGCCTCTGTTACCATCACGTCATTGCCGGTAAGAAGCGGTAAGGTTAGGTTGCGATTAGCAGCAATTGCTGACCCGACAAATGTGTATCCAAAAGTTGCCGCGGGGTTCTTGAGAATTATGCTAGATGATGGAAAGGTCTGAACACCAATGTAGGTTTTAACCCCAAGAACGTATTCTACATCAGTCAACGAATGCAATTGCGTTACATATCCTGTAGCCGCATATTCCAGGCCTTTCAACGATGCTCTGGTATCGGTAAATAATGCAGAAGTTCCGGTCAAGTCTATACTTGTATGTGGTGATCCTCCGCCTATTCCGCCCGTAATATGTACACCGGTAGCATCAAGAAGTACCTCTGCTATTACACTGCTAGCCTGTATAAGGGTAAGATCGAGAGAGTTAATATTTAGCAGTGCCTTAGAAAATTGTGTATATCCTGAATTCCCTGCTACAACATCGAAGATTCCGAGCGGCACCGTAGTGTCTCCCCAGCGAACATTAAAGGCACCGTCAAAGGTTAGGTTTTGAGTAAGGATGTTGGTGCCTTGATGAAGATTACCCGCTCCAAGACTATGTTTACCGGCACCATCCCAAACCATAAAAGTTTGATTGGATTCCTCATACCACATTTTGCGGATGCTTGAACTATCGGCAGTTTTCGAGTTTTTTATTATTAATCCAGTGAATACATTGCTGAATTGCCCGAAGGAAGCCAAGGAAACAAAGACAAAAATAAGCGTTAATAGTTTTTTCATATTAGTATGGTCCTTGAATTTTCATGAGCCAATTTGTTCCGTCAAAAGTTGCACTCATTTCATATGTTCCCATCGCAGGAGGACTCCATTTCTTTGTTGCATCATTCCAATTAGCATCAAAGCTAACCATTTTGAACGTTGACGGAAAAGTCTGATCGTCGGTTGTTGTCATGGTGAATTTTACAGATGGAATAAAAATAGATGGCGTATTATTAGATAAAGCCCATGTTTTTATTGCGCCAATATTTGCCGACCCCCTGAACATTCTTTCTGATTGATTATTCATATCAAGAGTAATAATCCCGCCGGTAGTTGAGACTATTGCCGAATCAAGCCCGGCGGCCACAATATCCCCAAAATCAAGCCCATCTTCTGTTGCATTAACCTTAACCGCCTTTCCGGCAAATCCAGCATAAGAGTCCGTCGTATCAGTCAAAGACAAAAAATCAGTTGGTGAACTTGAACATGATCCAGATCCTGTGCCCGTGGAAATACAACCCGTATAAGCCCGTAAAGGAACCCTTACTCTTGTCATGATATTAGTATTATGCCCTGAAAGAGCGTGATTTTTTCCCCATTTTGTACATCATAGGATATAGCCCAATATTCTTTAGCCCTGAGTGCCCCAATCTTAGCCAGTTGGATTGCATTCAAATATAAAGTATTGGTTGTTGGTGAAGCAAAAGAGAACTCAAGAGTCATGAGTAATTTACCGTTACGCTTCGCGTAAATTGCGAAAAACGTCCCTTCCGAGTCCGTAAAATCATAGGCCGTACAATCGTTGTTTTGAATCTCAAAAGGGAATTCTTTAATAGTGAATCCTTTTAAAAATTCAAGATCAAGCGAAGCTCCAAGCGTTACTTTTATGAGCATACCACAGCACATTTAATGAAATCAGCCCCATATTCCAAAGCATAAATAATATATGGAATCCGATGCTTTTCGTATTGATCACCCGCCGGCCCGAATTCTGCATTATAAATCGCATCCTGATCCGAATTAACTTGCATTGGCTCGGTCAGGTTAACGAATTTGTATTCTGTCAGGATTTCCGCACATTTGAGGAACTGCGGGATCTTGCGAATGAAAGTTTCAATCCAATCAAACCCAAGTTTCTTTTTGATAATTACCACCGTGCGAATAGTTTGAATGTGCCTTCGCTCATAGCGTGCCCCGAAAGAAAATTCCTCATCCTCGGTGACCGTTCCAGGCATTAGGCGGTGAAAATATTGAACGTCCCACTTGTCGTCGATTGCCACTTGTTTTGAATCCTCCACGCGGACGGGGTGAACTTGGGTTCCTTTGACCACCGGGATACAAAGTCCATAGGCCTTTATATTCGCATTAAGCGTAAGGATTTGGCGGTCTATTTCGTCACAAATGGATTTCACTTGAACAATTCTTTGGTCATAATATCCCCAATTAAATCCTGTTCACTCATAGAGAGGGCAAAAATATCCTTGTCATATTTGTCCTGCATCCACTGGCTTTTGTCGTAGTTCTTTGAATTAGTAAATCCGTAGCCGAACGATCCGCCCCCCAAAACTTGCAGGCCATAGTCTACCTGCATCTGATCGGTGTTGCGAAGGATTACAAAGCCTGGGTTCTTTCCAATCTCTCTTTTATATTGCGAATAACCACCTTTGAAATAAGAGTGACCCGTCTGACGTGCTTGATTCTTTTTGGCTATTGAAATAGGCTTTGTTCCGTAGGTTCCGATCTGCGCACCCGGTGCGGATTTACCAGATTCAAAGATTCGTTTCTTGTGGACTGGCAAAACAGAAGTCAAGGCGGTCCTTATCGCCCGGTCATTCTTGATGACCTGGTTTAAATCTTTGATTAGACTGTCCCATCCATCAGCCATTATCTTTTTGGACGTTTCTTTTTAGATCCGCAATTGCATTTTTCTTCTTTCATGGCAGTAAACTTGTTGAACTCACCGTACTTTTACATTCAAAACAAATAGGGTCTTCCTGAATTCTCAAATTTCTAATTGAATTGTCCAAATCTTTGTCATACTCATTTTGATAATAACCCGCTAATTCATTGGCGCGTTCAGTTGTTAGGGTAGTGAACCGGTTGAACCTATCTGTTAAGACCCTTTCCCTGATTAAATCAATTCCTATCCGTGAAAGAAACGCCTTTTTGAATAAATTTATATTTTTACAGATGAATTTTTCAATAGAACAGTAAACGACAAAATTAGCGTTTAATCCTCCCCCATTAGATTGGGTTACCGAGATATTCGATCCAACGCAAATAGGAAATGTGCATGAAAACTTATCAAATCCCCAGGGATATGAACCATCATAAAAATATTTGTTTTCGGATTTGTATAGTCTATAATCATTCGACGAATAAGCAATGAAAAGTTTGTCTACCTCGAAATCTTGAAAAATATCTATAGTATTGCGACCAGGAACTAACTCAACTGACTTCGTATAAAGTAATTCTCCGAAATGATCGTTTTTAAAGAATCGAATAACAAATTTAGGGGAGGCATAAGATTCTATTCCAAAGACTTCAATAGTTAAAACTTGCAGTTTTGCATATTTAGGCAAGTGGTATTGAAGCGTTAGCCCTGCAAGTCCATCAAAAGTATTTTCATCTTTGATAAACTCAGAAGTTTCACGTGAAACTAATTTTAAGTCAATATGAAACTTGTCTGCTAATTTACCTTGAACATCAGCAATAAAATTTGCTTGTGCATTAGAATAAAGATCATTCCAACACTCAATATAATCCTCTTGTTCGTCTTTGGTGAGATCATCAAACAAAGCAAGAGTAACCCCTGGAATATTCGTAGCGTAAAGGCCCGAACGCGAGGGAAAACTCTTGCCTATAGTGATGAAGTCATCAAAGCACATTCCTAAACGTTGCCGAATTCATACTTCCAGATTCCAGTTACGCCATACAATTCATCGTCGCACGCAGGCGAAGGATTATCCTGTTTGAACGCATCCGCTTTGAAAGCATTATATACATCGAATCGGGCCGAAAATTGATAAGCCCAGGACTTCGTACAAATATCGAACTTCATGTCAAAATCCCATTTCAGCATTGGATAGACCGGATCCTGAAGAACAATAGCCTTTTGTAGGTCATTGTCGATCATGATGTTTGCATTCATATTAAACCACAACAGATGTGAAGCCCCGAAAGATGCCATAATCGCACGGGTATATCGCGTGTCACCTGGCAGACCCAAAACCGCATTAGCGCCTTGCTCAAGGAAGAAAGCCGCCCCCGCAGATGCCAGCGCATCCCCATAAGGGGTATTTGCATTACAGCAAGCTTTTCCCATCAAATTAAGAGCCGTTTGAAAATTGCCTTGTGCAATAATAGCAGGAACTCCTCCGAACTCCATATTCTGATAATCCATTAAAACATCGTTGTAGTTGGCCGTCAGTGGAAATTTCACACCATCTGAATTCGTCTTCAGGATTGGAACTTGTTGATAGCCAGTGGTTTTTTGGGTGCCATCCTGACGATTCAATGTGCCAGCACCTACCGCCATTTTGGAAAGAATTTTCTCGGAGAGTTTTTCCCGCATGGCCCTCATTTCTGAGTTAAGCCATTCCTGCACCCAGGTGGATGAATCCGCACAAATTTGCACCAAATTTTCATTGGTGAATTTCTTTGGATAGTTCGCGATGGCATCAGCAACAGTCAGATCCGCCGATTTTTCGACCGGTTCGGTAGCCGCATCGCAGATGGTCGAATCCATTGCATCCGCACCCGTTTGAATCTCACAAGGGAGTGAACGTTGCTTGTATAATACCTTCGCCCTGATAACTTTTGTACCATCCTGTGTGTAGGAGGCCTTAATGTTACCATTTTGTGGAGAAGTGATGAAATCAAGTGCGCCGATTTGTCGGCCCAGGGTGAAGGCGTAATTTTGCCCTACCATGTCTTTGGTCTGACGTATGATTTTTTCGCATACGCCAGCCAGGGAATAATTGAATGCCATTTTGTTTGTTAGGCTGTGGCAGGCTCCATAGCCATAGCAGCCCGCTGTTCTGCAAGGGTCATTTTGCTAGTGTCTACTTTTTGAGTTTGCTGCCGCGTTGTCCCACCTGTAGTCGGAGGAGTTGTGCCATTACTTTTCTTAATGTATGGCTCTGCCTTCTTTTCCAACAGCTTGTCAAGGGTTAAAACATCATTCGAACCGGTGACATAAATATCCCTCAGCGTGCCGTCAACGCTCTTTTTTAGGACGACCTCCCCGGAATCAGCCAAATCAATCACGACAGGGTTACCGTCATGCTTTTCATCTTTGACCTCGGAGAGTATTACTTTGATTATAGATTTTTTGACCTTGTTGAATTCATCGGAGAACTGAAATCCGTTGAGTTTGGATTCAAGGGTCGATTCGATTTTATCTTGCCGTGCTTTAGTGTGAATAGCAGCTATTTCAAGTTTATACTTGTCCTCCGTTGCTTTATGTTTGTCACTCCACTCCTTTTCGACTTTTTCAATTTCCTTGTTTTTGGCTCCCGATGCCGTTGTTTTGGCTGTTTCGAAAGATTCTTTCAGGGCCCCACCAAGTTTTTCAATACGCTCAAGAGTATATTTGATTTTATCCTTGCCGATCTCTTTGGCTTTTTCTTCCGGGATCATTGCGTATAATGGGGCGATGACCTCATCCACCTTGTCAAACATATCAGCGCGGGTCTTGCGCTGTATGTCACCGACAATCTCTGTGTCGTTGGCCGCTTTCTCGCGGGTCATCATAATAGTACCATATTTGGATACGAAGTCTTCGGGGACTTCAATGTCTGCAATTGCAGAGGCTGTAAGAAGGGCGTTATAGTCAGTGTTTACGATCTTGCTGTCCTCAGCAAGTTTACGAAGAAAATCTTTTAATTTCAATGTTCATATAAATGAAATTTATTCCCACCCGGAAAGGCCCGGCTTATTTCTTCGTTTTCTTTATTGCCCTTGATTTTTCAGGCTGAAGAATAGATGGGATATTTTCCGCTCCCATTGTTTCTTTTTCTTCAACCTTTTCTTCAATGACAGGTCTTTGATTTATTTTGGATTCAACGCCGACTAATTCATATTGATCGCGATTTAGGTTAAAGGAGTATTCACTCATTTCAATAATTTCTCCTGTTTGTTTATCTTTTACTCTAACATCCATATTCAAAGATATAAATTTCAAATTAAGAAACAAAACCACGCTCTTTCGAAGAAATTATGTCCTCTTGTGGTACGATGGATTCGTGAACCGGAATGATGCTGTGCGAACAATTCCAGCCACCGGCAAAAATGAATATTGTGGAGGCGTTTGTCCCTGAAACCTTGCCAGCCCAATCCTGACCTGGCCAAGTTTCTATTTCGGATTTCAGATAGTAATGCCCGGCTTTGTCGATACAAAAATCCCTGCTTGACCGCATTAACCCGCCACTATATGCATACCATACAAGGCCAAGATCATTCGAAACCGCATGATGAAATGCCCTGCTATAATTAAATAATACGCTTTTAGTTATGGTCTTTGTATGCGAAAGAAGTTTCCCATCAATATCAGTGGTTCCTTTGATGAATGTCCTTACCGAATCCAATAGATCGGTAAAATGTCCTCCGCTATTTATACTTGTGTTTAGGACGATAGATAAAGGAATTTTGACCGATGCTTCAAACCCTTGATTGAAAAGCAAATCTTCAACCTGCTTAACAGTTTGTTTTTGGAGGCTTGCCAGAAATTGGCGATTAGGCTTGAATGCGTCAGATAGGGCCTCAAAATACGTAACACTCAAGGCGTCAACTGCAGGAATAGTCTTTAGATAATTCTCTACAATATTTTGATATTGAGAGGACGCTACTTTCTGATCCAAAACGGTTAAAGACTTATTGATTATCGCCCTATTTCCTGCGTTCTGTAAAATAAGCCCTTCTTCGTCTAACTCTAAATCCTTCAAGACCTTTACAATTTGGGGGTATAATGAATCCTGTACCTTGATTATTCCGGTCCCTAATATCTCGTTGGCGGCTATTATAGTGCGTTCCAATTTGGCCGCTAGTTCTTCCGGGGTCATGCTGCGGCAGGAATAGGATTTCCATTGGCATCTGTATTTGAAATGGGGTTACCCTGCGCGTCAACCTGTTGTATGGATGGATTCAATGTCACTTTTGTTCGTGCTATTACTTCTCTGGCGTATCCCTCCAATATCGCCAATTGTTGATCTTTATCCAAATCCGCAAAACCTTCATTTTCGTGAAGCGCCCGGTCTACAAAATGGCCCATATTCAAATGTATCGTTGTCCATTCTCCCGGCCAAGGTTTGGGTAATATTGTTTGACCGGCCACTAAATCAGTCATATTGAATTGTCCCAGTGGGTCCAAATCAAGGACTAAAGTGAGTCTGCGGATTTCTTCTATGCTATTGGCGAACTCTTTCCCAATTAAATCCTTTTGCAGACTCTTTGAAACCTCTGGATTAATTTGAGCGTTCCTTGAAGCTGTGATCCTATCAAGAAGGTCTTGAGCTGAATCCATATCAAAGGTAGTGGGCCTATTTATGTAGGGTAAATTTGATATTAATTTATCCGGCGTGAATGGATCATTTGGTTTTGCTTCGGTAGAAACTTTAAACATCAGAAAATTGAAGTATCGATAAATCTTTTTTAAATGAACATCAAAAATTGAAGCCGCTATTTTACCTATTGTATCGTAAAGCTCCGACCTATCAATGACTTTAGCGATCCCGGACTGATTTGCCCCTACCTTGTTGGCTATATCCATGTTTATAGCATTCAACCCTTTTTCGTGCATTTTATCAACCCGCTCATCGAGCATCTTAGTAGCATCGGTAGGCACGTTAACATATTCGACAGGCGAAAGTCCGGTGGTATTTCCCTCAAGTTTTTCCTTACTAAAAAGATATACTCCGTATGGAGATTTGACCGACCGATGACCGGTGCCATGACATGATGGACAAGTCATGTTACCATTAGCCACTCCTGCCTCGTCAACTGTTCTTATCATCCCTGAAATACACCGATGATTGTTCATGATGTAGTCACATTCTTCCGCTAGTTCTGTCCTTATGGGATGAAGATGATTGATGAAGGCCCCCACCAAATCCGATTCATGGATGACGGCATAGTTCCAGAACGGAAGTGCGTCGTCTAGCCATGATCGATACATTATTGAGCCATTATCCATAATCTCAGGGATTCCAGCCAGCTTCCAAACTGGAATTTCGCCGCATCCATGAACATAAATATTTTGAACGGTAAGTTCAGTAGTATTTATGTTAGGGAATGATACCGAAAATTCAATTATGTTTTGATTATCATAATATTCAAAGAAAAATGTTTCGGTTACAACTTGAGGGGGAATAATGCTTTTAATTTTCTCAGAACGGATGAAAATAAGATACATATCCACATCATAAAACCATATATTTGGCGACCCAAAAATCTTAGCCGTAGCCTGTGGCCTGGTGCTTTGTGAAATATCGAATTTAATAGGACGGACTGCAAATACTCCGTTAGGGTCAGCCAATATTTTTTTTAATGCACTATCAGCCATGAAATTAACCACCGAATTGAATTCAGGATATTCTTTCAAAGTATAATTCTCCAACATCTTCGCATCTTCGGACTGATCAGTCCATTTGATTGAATAAAGCGATGGATTAAACATCCTGGAAAGAATGGATATAGCCTTCCCAGCCGTCGCCTTAGTAGTTGGTTGGTAAACACCTAACCGATAATCTTTTGTTTCAGTGTCTTCCCGTGGACGGGATAGATCTAACAGTTTATTTGGTTTTTTTCCATAAAGGTGCACGGACATTTCATCTGCGTGTTCGCAGGTTTCTGCATAGCAGTCATGTCTTATGCCTTGCTGGCATAAGTTGCGCAAGAATTTCTTAAAATCATCATCTTCGGAGAAAACCATAGATTTAAAAAAAGGGGCAATGATGCCCCTTAATTAGCATCAAGTAACGCCGAGGGAGTCGTCCCAATGATAGGGTTATCGTAACTCTGCCATTTGGTGACAACCTTCCAGAAAGCAGCTGTTTTTATGCTGCGCTTGTTGTCGATTGTACCGTACAAAGTCGCGGGAGTCGTGATATAATAGAAATACCCCGCATTTGTAAAGTAAACCGTTTTCCAACTCTTCCGGTTGGCCGCTTCCCAAAAGTCGCGGTTATCCTTTAGCCCCTCCACCTCAAAGGTAACAGAATGGTCGGCCCCAGTCACCCGGGAAACCTCTGTACCAAATCCTTCTTCCTCGGTAGGCGTTCCGCCGGGATATTCTCCCCGCGTAGGCTGAACCAAAAAGAAATTTTGAGGGGAGGCAGCTATCCTCCCTGTCCAGTAGGCTTTCGACTCAAGATTCGCTTTTGAAGGCGATTCTGATGGATCGATAAGTCCCACGGCAATGATGCCAGCATTTTCTACTCCGCAATCTTTGATGACCCAATCAGGAACATCAACATCACAAAAAACTGAAGGCATAAATTCATAATTCAAAAGTTAACCCACATTCACCGCGGTGAATCGCTTTCTATAATCAAAGTACATTTCTCTTTATAAAATCCCTGTCTGTTAATAAAAATTGAGTTCTCCGTAATGGATACCTCTTATTGCCCTGAATCTTTGTCATTCCATCGCCCTTTATCCAATTTTTCCCCTGAATAATTACGTTGTCATGTGCCAAGACCAACTGCAATTTTTGAATCATGTAGAATGGCATCCATCCAACATCAAAAAGTTTCTTGTGCTTTACTTCGCTTGAAAGTTGGACTATTTCAGAATTAGACAGGTCTATGGATTCATACTCATCAGGGAATTCTTCTTCAAAGAAAACAGCGGGGACACGTAATTTAAAAACACTTGATGGGCTTATCTCCGGATAGGCTATATCATCGAAAGGATTTGAATTTGAATAGGTTATTAATTCTGTACAGACTTGCGGTTTTATTGAGATGCAATCCGATTTGTACGTTATTCCTGAATTTAATTGTAGCCCCGTTCCAGCTACATCACTTGGAAAAAAAGAACTAATATCTACGGTCCATGCTCCGGAAAACCCAAAAGATGACGTATATTTATATTTTATCCTGAATCCTATTTCATCAAAATTAGATACGGATGTTGTGAATGACAAAATACCACTATCCGAGTTATCCGCAAAAGTATTAATTAGTTGATTTCCTATTTCGATGCCATTGATATAGTAAACGGCATATAATTCTGAGTTATTCCAACTTCCTACACTTGCACTTCGTATTCCGGCGATCACTTGAAATGAGAATTTTTTGGCCGTGGCCTGAACTTGAGCAAAATGATGACGAAGGGCAATAGTAAGGCTACTTGTCCCTGGTACGCCAGCAAATGTCTGTGGCAACCGAGCTCTATTTGTTCCAGTATCAATTGCCCAAAAACCAATACCGCCATCTGCCACTTGATGCCAAGGTAATAATGTGCCAGCATCAAAAGAATAATTATCAAACGTTTCAGTTTCTTCTATTTTTAGGGAAATCTCATCCGTAACATTACACAATGGAATATCACCTATCGTTATACTTATGGCGCCACTTGATGGGGTAGTTGGTATGCCGCATTGAATTTCTATGTATGTGGCTGGGGCATTAGTCATTGTGAATACAATAGTATCATTATATGTACCCGGAGTCAATCCACTATGTGAAAAGGCGTTATCGCATGGAACGCCGGATGGGGCGGGATTTCCATTAAAAAATCTTACGGTTACATAAAATATTCCCGGATTAAATGATCCGGTTACTACTATAGTGAGCGGTATGGTAACCGTTACTCCTTGCTCTATTAATTTCGGTAATGCCCTTGTGGCACCAAGTGACTGAAATGATCCAGATGCGGTTTTAGAAAATGATGTGGAATCCTTGGTAAAATGCAATAGCCCAAAAAAATCCTCATCTCCCCATGATGTTGGCGGATTTATTTTTCCACTGAGACCATCAATCAAAAAATCCAATTCAAATAGATCGTCCCCTATTTCTCCGAATGGCATTTTTTGTAGTTCTACATCCTGATCATCATAAGCGATCAAATTGTAGGTAAAATATTCATCACCTAAAAATTGAAGCCTTATTTCATCGTCACCCTCAAAAGGCTGACACCAAAAAACGGGTTCAATGGAGCAAACTGCGGTCTCGTTATAAGTGCTTTCCGCTATGGGCCAGAATTGGACCGGATTAGAATCGGATATGGTCACTTTGTTCGCGACAAGAGGTAATTCCCACGTCAAAAGTAATGACCATAAAACAAATATAACCTTTTTCATTTAATCCAACATTTTATTAAAGCCTTTGCGTGTCCGATATCATAAGCCAATGAGGATATATGGCAAATTTTATGGCCCTCATTTGTCGGGCTAATTGCTATTGAACGATGCCTATTTGTACGAAGTAACTTATAGTTACCCCATGTTAAATCAACCGTTACGGTATATGTTTGCGGCGTAAAATATGGAGTACTTAGCGGGATAACGTCTTGATTCTCTACCCATGTTCCTGTATCGCAGGCATCAGAATTTGCACCTACTGACATCGTGTAATTACCCTCTCCCGAATTAAATCGAATTGGGTCAGATAAATTTGATTGAAGGCATCCGGATAAATATTTCAACCACCTTTTAATGTTTCTGTATGGAGTGAGCCGGACATTATAACGGGTATCTGGGTTTAAAAGGTTCGTAATCACCGTAAATGGTGATCCAACTTCCGGCACAAATGATTCTGGTGATGCCTCATTACTATCCAATGCAATAACAATGATATTATTATCTAATCTCCAATCTTTACCTTGTTCAGCCTTGTTTCTTCGTGTCTGCTCAATAGCCAAAGAGGCCGCAAACCACGTCGATAATTGACTGATGCCTTGCCCTATAATTTTAAATATCGTGGAATAACTATGTTTAGTTTGTGGATCATCTATCCCACTAGCTGATTCAGCAGACCAATTAGAAAAACCAATTTCAATTGAATTGAATATTTTGGATTTATCGTATCCACTTTCTATACCTTCAACATTATCAAAATAAAGAATTGGGGTATCGTTATAGAAATAATCCTTCGATTCTATGCGGATTTTCTCAATTCCATCAATTAATTCAGGGCCGAGTCCAAGATTTAAAATTGGATCTGCCCCACTCCACCATTCATCAAATGATATCGCAAACGGTTTTTGAGCGAAGGTATAACCCCTGACATGAAGACCTAACATTATAGCAAAACGATGACCGCATCCCTGAATATCATAACCCTGTGAATATCCACCTAAATAATCACTGTGAATATCAAAATTACCGGTAATTTTTTTCACAATAGAGCTAGCTGCATCATAAATCAACAAGGAATCTACTGGTGCTGTCAGCGGATAAACGGTGTCGGCTATTATTGAAATATATGAGTCTTCATAAAGACCGTTGCCAATAACATATACTGTCTCTGTTCCAACCATTGCCGTTAGCGTACTTTCGAAATATATTTTTATTTTATCTCCTATCTTTAAAGTTTTAGTCCCTGAATAGGTGAATTTTTCCCTCTGATTAACTCCTATCGTCCCTATCATTGAGGAGGTGAATGTAATTGGTGTCTCTCGATTAATTTCAATCTTCACTAACCATGACCCTGATACTGGCACAGTTGACCCACTAGCTACGTGTTGATCAGCTAAAACTATTTGTATATCAAAAAGATAATCCCCGGCCTCAATACAATTTATGGTTTCAAATTCTACAAAGAAATCATTAGCCGGATTATTCGGGCTTGCTGCTCCAGATGGATAATTAAATCTTGTTGCAATTTCATCAAAATCAATTCTTGGTAATCCTATTGGGAAATATAAATTTGTTGAAGTGTAATCCCATCCCAAAGGAAAATATTCGCTATCAAAAAAATTAAATTGAGAATAATATCCCTTTTTTCTCACCTTTTGGGATGGAAGAGATAAACGAATATTGGGAATAGATGATGTGACGTTACCATCCATATTAATCGTTGCATTCAGATCAATCTTGGTCGCCTTTCTACTCAAAAACAATGACCACATGTCACTAGGAATTATAGCACATTGAAATTTGTAAAATTTATTTCCTTTACTAAGGTCTACGATAGTTGAAAGGTCTAAATTCCCTAAAAAAACAGTATCCCAGATATAACCGTCTTCCGTAAGTTCAATCAGGATAGAGATCAATGCGTTTAATCCTTGTGTGGCGACAATGTTGGCCAAATAAATCCTACCTCCGTCAATAAATGAATTTCTGTTATAGAAAAAAAAAGACGAATCTATCATTTCTATAAGCGAATGATAATCAGGACTCCGTTCTAATTTAATTTTGATGTCCTTCCATCCATCAGGTTCGTTTATAATACGTGGTCCTTCAATTGAATTATTTAAGGTAAATCTAAACTCCATTATCCTAAATATTTACTTCTTATATAATATTTTGAATGTTTGCCTTTGGTTTTTTCCTCGTAAACCATTGAGCCAATACGAATAAGGTTAGGCATTTTATTAGGCATATCATTTATAGCTGATACCATCCGACTATCATCAAATGGCAACGGCTGAGATCCTGTTTTTTTATCCAAAATCATTTGGAGCATCCCATCATTTATTCGTCTGGATTGGATGGCTTTAAGTAATCCCATGCTTTCCCTGGTCGCCGCAGCCGTAATCACTGATTCCCCTTTTGATAAGTTGGTAGGGATAGAATCACTGGTTCCTGTCCCTGGTCCTTGTATATTAATTACACCCTTCGCATATCCTTGTGTACGATTGGCAATAGAATATTGCTCGGCTCCTACAGCAGCATAAGAGGCGGCCAAAATCAAATCATAAGGCCAGGGAGCCTCCACTAATGCCTTTATTACTGCCCCAGCCGTATTTATCAATATTTGATTTAAGGCTTGTCTCTTGGCGACAGCAGATCGTTCTATTGCTAATTTTTTGAGTTCTTTGTCCTCGTTCTTTTTTAATTCTAAAACTGCTCTTTGATTGTCCCCGGCCAGAGCAGTCTGATTCTCATAAAAATCTTTCGTCGCTTGGGTTCTCTGATCAATGGATGCTAGTTGTTGTGTATTTTGAAAATTTAATTCATCGGTAAAAATTGTGGATAATGCGTTTGTAATTTCTTTGGCAACTTTGGACCACATTCGCCTTTGGTCTTCTACTGTTTGTTCCCCGCCCTTTCTAATATGTGTCCCAAGATCATCAAATCCCATCTTCATCTTACCCCAGAAAGTGAGAGTCGAATTATACCATTCATCGTAATTGGCTTTAATAGAAGCTGTAGTTTGACCTCCAGCATTGGGATCAGCCGGACGTAATGGACCCTGGAATCCCCCAGGAGGAACAGCCCCCTTGGGTGGTGGCTTCAATGCTTTAGCTAATGATTCATTTATGACATCAATCTGTTTGCCTATTTCCTCTCTGAAACTTTTTGAACTGACTCTTCCTTTATCCAATGACGCTACATATTTCTCTAGTTCGTCATCAGCCAAACTATAGACAGCGATAATGCGCTCAAATTCTTCACGGTCTTTTATTTTCTCCCTTTGAAATTTACCTGTTACATCGGTAGACTGTTCGATTTCCTCATTTGCCTTTTTTACCTTCTCATTATATTGTTCTATTATGCCAAGTTCATCATCATCAGTCTTGGCCTTTATCCTAAGTGATTTTTCATAGGCTTCAAGTAAAATTATGGATGCCGCCGTTACATCATTCCTTTTACTGATCGCGTCAGCCTGATCTTTGGCAAGTTGAATTTGTTTATTTTCATCCTTTCCGCCAAGAAATGAACTACCCTTGTCAATTGTAACTTGTAGTTCTTTCAATTTACCACCATCTTCTAATCTTCTCCTACTTAGCTTATCTAATTCCAGTTCTACGGCCTGAATTTTTTTATCTGAATCAAGTAAAAGATCATTGGCTTTTTTGAATTCCGTTACAGCCTTAATTGCATTTTTCTGAGCTGTCTCGAATCTTACACTCCCACCAAGTAATAATCCCAATCCGGTTACAACCTTATCAAAAAATCCTATTATTCCCCCTGTTTCAAGTCGTTCTGCGAGATTGATTTTAAAATTCTTCCAAGAGGCCGACAACTGATCCACTTTGACGGCATCAGTTTCAATAAAGCCGCCCATTTCCTGCATCTGTTTATTTACAAGAAAAAACACCGCTGCCTGGGTAGATCCTAATTCTTTTGTTTTGGACCTGAGCTCAGTAACTGATATTTGAAGGTTATCCAGTAAGCGGATAGAGTTACGGCCTAATCCTGTAATCAGGGAGTTTACCAGATAATTAATATCCAGTCCGGTTTGTTGGGCTTTGATAGCCGCAAACTCTAAAAGTGTGCCGAGTTGCTCAAGTGGGATCTTGAAATTCTTAGCCTGAACTGCTTTTTGCATTAAGGTTAGTTCATCAAGTGTGCCATGCGTTTTGGCTTTAAGGTCGGCCATTAATAAAGTCGCATTCGGAAGGGTATTAAAGGCCCGGGTTACTCCGTCAACCGTTCCCTTCAATTTTGCCATTTCTATTACGGCTCGGGTAGTCTCCGCTATCAGACCAGCGGTAAGAGCAATCCTTACCATTGAATATAATCCCCCCAATCCATCGACTAAAGACTTTTGACCGGCTGTTGTCTTGGAAAGTTCACCCTGATACTGTTTTAATTGGGTGGACATGGCGGCATATTGCCCGCGAAGCTGTTCTAACCTGACCTTATCGGATTGACTGGTGAGATCTATCTGCCCTTTGAGTTGGGCCATCTGGAGTCTTAATCCCTCAATGGTAGATGAAAATCTTTTTACGTCCTGCGTCCCTTGAGTACCGGTCTTGTTGATTGATTGATTGAGTGCATCATTAGCAGCTTTCGCTTTGGCTAATAATTGATTGGCTTTTTCAAGATCAACGGAATTTGTATTGAACTTGATGTTTATGTTCTGTTGACGATCGGGCATCGGAATGGATTAAGTTTCCTCCCATCCCACTCACTCCTTGTTTTCATTCTGTAATGCACGAATGTGAAAAAGAAAACTAAAGATTGACAGAGCATTGAATATTGGTTCTTTATCTGGTTCAAAGTTAGCAATTTTCTTGATTTGCATTTCCTGGAGTTCCCGGAAGTCGGATTTCATTGCTTGAGCAGGACGGAGTTCCAGTATTCCGTTATTTCTTGAGCCTCCTTGGTATAGGTCTTTAAAATATCCTCCGAGATACCCCTCACACCCAGCAATTCGTCCATTGGCTTGGTTAAAAAAAAAGCACTGAATTTGTGTTTATCCCATAGTTCGAGTTTCTTTTTTCCATATTCCTGATCAAAATCCTCCATGTCCTCGGTATCGTCAAAGAACACAACGGAGGCCAGGTTACGGGCTGTTTCGGGTTCGAAGTTAAGTTCAAGGCGGGATTCCATCGCCCAAATTACTTTATATGCATTACTCAAATCCACCGTTCCCTTGGTCCCGGTGATGATGTCTTTTAGTTTGGAAAGGTATTCTTTCAAGGTCTTACTGGTCATACGCAATTCAACCTCGTAAAGGAATGCGGCGACAAACTTGTACCGGCCATAGGGCATTTCGACTTCGCGCTTCATGCGGTAGAACTGCTTACCGCCTACTTTAAAGTTCAGGATCTTTCCGTCCTCCAGTTCAATTGTAGCGGGTTCGGTTTTGCCAATGTACTTCGGGGAAAGGCAGTTTGTGACCGGCTTTACCTTTGCAGAAAAAAGACGCTTTAGCCAATTAATCATAAATTCTTTATTTGTTCAGACATCGCCGCATGAAATGTCTTGCGCATATCACTCATAAATGATTGCAATATTTTACCGTCAATAGGAAATTTATATGGGTGTGATGCAAAGACGTTGCTTTTTACCTTAGTAAATATCTGCACCCTGAGGATAAGTTCAGATTCATCATATTCAAAGACTGTCTTGGTCTTTGGATATTCAGTGGCATCATCATAATTAGGCATTGCTGTTGAATTTACTGATTATGAAATTCAGGCCACAAATAGACACGCAGAAAAGCGGCCACCATTGTATAGGGTAACGAATGAACAGGAAAAAGATAAGCGACCCATGCACCGACGATTGACATTGTTGGCAGGCAAAAAGTGGATCGCAAATCCAATCAGGCAATTTATCGTTTAACCATTTACCTAAACTTTCAAAAATGTATCCTTCCGAAAACAGGCAATGAAAGCCCCATATCCATCCTACCCCTACCGGGAGCCATGCAACGAATAACAGGATTTGGATTAGGTCGTCAATCATAGGTTAAAAATGTTTTCACATTCATGCAGCGTCTTCCGGTAGAACTTGCAATAATACCCCGGCGCAGCGTTTTTTAAGTCCTCTAAGATAGTGGATTTTCTCAAGTTTCTCACCGCCGGGCTGTTGGCTATCTTCAATTCAAAGTCTTTCCTGATCCAAGAAGCATGATACATGATCGTGTCGCTCATCTGGATTCCGTCCTCATAGTTCAGTCTCCGGGTAGGGTCGATGTGTGCGCCGTTTTCATCGTAGGCAAAAGGATAGTTCCGGAAGTTCCCCGCTTTGGTTCGGCTCGTCAATTTGTGGATATACAGTACAAGCGTATGGTCGTCGCAGGTCAAAGTAGGTTTGGCAAACAATACTTTCACCCGACAGACTAAGCCGTTAACTAAAGGATTTGATTCAAGATAAAGACGGTCAAGTCTAACGTCCTCTTGGCGGTAAAACTCATCATTATCGGCTAATATGAAGTCGGTATATTGAAATCGTCTGGCTTCGTTCAGTCCTAAATTTCTTTTGTCGGTTTCGCTATATGAAGGATCTGCCCGAACATACCTAACGCCATCTTGTGGAAGTTCATTCAAGGGGAATTCCAAGAATTCCCCCCGATACGAAAAGTCAGAATACACCACGATAATGCCGTCAACTACTGGCTTGTGATTGGCTATTGATTTAGCTAACAAATCAGTCGAGTCTCCCCAAGAACAATAAATCATTACGAGCCTCATAGTGTATACCCAAGTCCAGCCAAAACCTTAGCAAACTCTTCTTTTCCGTCCACCGGCACGCCTAGAAAGGTATCTGGATGGTAATTCAAATGATAGAACGACCGTAACTCCCCGCTGACAATATCCTTTTCAAAGTCGCCGTCATGAAGGTAGCCTGGCAAGGCGCAATGTTCAGCCCCGAGCATTTGGGCAAGGTAGGAGACTAAAATATCTTCATTCTCCGTTAGAGCCACGCTCTTGAATTGTCGGCGCACCTCGTTTAATTGGTCGTTAGTCAGGTTTCCTATCTGCTTTGCAATATCCCCGCGAAGGAAAATAAGGCACCCGCTCATGTGCTTTAGCGGTCCAATTAAAGCCGGAAAGTCAGTGGCGTTCTTTATACCGATTATCCCATATTCAGGTTTGACGAATGAGAAAACCTCGGGAGTGCAAAATACTACGTCCGAATCAACGCAAAGGATAAAGTCGTCGTCACGCAAGCCGAACCGAAGCATGGACTTGATTGCGTTGACCTTCATTACTGATGGGTCCCACCCCGAACCGTTACCCCATCCAATATTGTCAAAGTTCCTGCGTTCAAATTCTTCCAAGTCCGGGCAATGCTTCCGCAAAGTTGATTCCATCAGTTCGGATAGTTCACGGTCACGGTTTCCGCAGATGTTAAGGGCATAGATCATACTAAAGCGGCAAATTTTTCTAAGAAATGAAAATACCATTTAAAGTTTTCATTCGGCCAAACTGCTTGTAACATTGCAGTATGCTCTCGCCATTTCTTTTCGACTATTTCCTGTCGATCAGTCTTTTTGAATATCTTATATAGTTCCCGATGTTGGTGGCAATCAATGTAATTACCATTATGAAATAAGGACCATTCACCGCGATCAACTCGACCCTGTGCTAACCCGTTGTGAATTTTACCGCGATTAATAAACTGTTTTGGGATTGCGGTTTCTTTTATTCTTTTGGTTAATAGATCTTGGTCAGATTCCCAATAAGTATAAAAGTCCTCGCTCTTGGCTTGTGGCAATTTATCCAAATCTCGTTTGATTAATTTGGTAATGTCGGTGTCGGTATAATCTATCAGGTGATCCCATTTATCTGCGATCATGGCAACGTAGCACATTGGTATATTTCTAAAATCGGTTAAATCATGTCCATAGATCGTCATTAATTCAGGAGATGGCTTCCAGTAATCCGATAGGGCAAGCATATCAATATCACCTAACATTACCATATCATTTGGTTTGACAGTTGATGCGCCGTAAAGACGTGATATTTGTGTAATAGTGTCGCCCCGATAGCCATCAATTTTATTTAAAAAATGTCCATTGAAAGTTGCGTGTTCATTGATTAGATTAAAAGATTTACTCAACACTGAACCATAATAAAGTAGGATTACTTCCCACCCAATCAATTGCCAACTCCAAACAGTCAGGGGCACATACTGTAAATATTCAGGGTCGTCATTGACGCTTAAAACTATATATCGTTTCATTTCTGAATTATTACCCCCCACCTTCCATACTCATCCTTTGCCGCCTCACAGTCCTTCACGTTCAATCCAAGACTATAAACGTAATCCCGCATTTCCTTGCACTCTGGCCGGGTGTCGCAATCGTCAACGTAAAGAGCGTGTTTGGTAACGTCAACAAATCGGGGAAGCATTGGAATGCGTTCAATGTTACCGTAATCGTAGTAACAGTAATCACACTCTGAAACACCCGTCATAAAGTTATCGGTATTCAGTCCAGCCTTTTCACAAATATCCTTAACGACCGTGAGGTATTTCAAATCAGGATCGGTGCAAATTACATTCTTGAACATTTGTCGCAGGATGAAAGACGAGGCCCCCGCGCCTGCATTCAGGATAATAGCGTCCGGATCTTTCACGAGTTTGGCAAACTCAAGAATAGATTCAAGGCTCGAAGCCATTCCGGTCGGTTCCCCGCGTTGATAGCCACCCCAAATAATCATGTGATGCGGCGCATTATCGCGGAAGAGTTGGAAATATCGTTTATATTGTTCTAACATTGGATAATCAAAGTACTCCAATCGGGATGATTTGGTTGACGGTAGACAATATGTGGTAAACCATTAGCGGCCATCAGATCCAATGTTCTGAACCATTCATTAGGCGGGACGCTTGGCTGCATCCAATTATCAATAATAACCAATCCTCCCGGCTTAATAGTTTGGATACATAGGGACGCACACTCATCCCTCCATTCACCATCAACTACCGCTATGTCATACTGAGTTGGTCGCCCCAACCAATAAAGCAATGTTTTAGGGTTAAGGTATTGTTCTTTTTCTGGCAGGTACTGAACCCCTGCAAAGTCCGCCCACTCACGTGTTGAGTCTACCCCATGGACAACCGCCCCACGTGAACGGAACCATAGCGTAGAATACCCACAACCAAACTCATAAATTTGTTTATTGGTATAGTCTATTTGATTTAAATATTCCAACGCTCCAGCGGTAAACCAGGGATAACGCTTCCCGGCGACATCTTCCGCAATCCACCCATTATCAGGCTTTAGTTCAATCATTCCGCTTTAGTCTTTCGTAATCCTCTCGGATAGTCTTACAGGCATCGTAAACCATGTTCAAGCACTCAGGTTTTAGGCTCCTGCGTTGGCAATACATTTTCCATTTGGCAATAACCTCCGCCTCCTTATCAATTACGATTTGATCTGTAGGAGAATTCTCGAAAAATATATCCCAATATTGTTTTATAAGTCCCTTGAAAGCTTCTTGTGCCTCTTCATTAGCTCGTTCATGGGCACGTTTTTGAAGACGGTTCATTACCGGCTTACCATTATTTTGTTCTTCTCGGTTAACTTCCATGTTATTTGAGGATAAAAAGTGAATCCCAAAAGTTTAAACCGGCTCCATGCTCACTGGTTAGTTCGTGTTTCTGTGCTTCGTAGCCTAACAGGTTCAACCGCCAAACAATGTTAAATATTTCTAAATCAGACTGTCCGCAATGCCTGTGCATTTCAATGCTTATTTGTTGAGCTGGGCTAAAGTCCAAATCCATTATCATTTCATATTCACCACCCTCAATATCAACCTTTACAAGGTCGTAAAACTCCACCCCTTTCAGCTTCATATAATCCTCCAAAGTATAGCAACGAATAGAATCACCCGGCCCGATCTTCGTTCCTTGTGGGTCGCCAGTGTTAGTTATACCACACATTCCGGTGTAATTGGTTATCGCGCATTGGTCATAGTCTCCGTGTTGCAAATCGTCAATGTCAACGGCGTGGACCGTGTGGCCTAGTTCGCGGAAGTAGTTCGTGAAGGCGAATCCACGACAACCGAGGTCAAGGATAGTAGCCTTCGCCGGCAATAGCGATATATCTACCGAATGCTCATGTATAACCTCAATCATTTTTAGCAACGTTTGCACCAATCCAAAAACCAAGACCAATACAGGTAAATATAAAGATCCTACCATTAGTAATATCTTTTGAGGTTATTTTCTGCGTATGTTTTTTTCGCTGGTCAATTAAGGAATTAGTATATACTTTCGGAGAACAGGCATTAAGACATAATAAAATAATTAATGGAGTCAATATCTTTTTCATCGGAAATGTTTCTTAACCATCGTTTCACCCTGATAGCCGACTTGTTCATAAGTGCATGGCTTCGAACCGTTGAGGTAAAGTATAATTGCAAGGGTGGCCTCATCATGTCTATGGCCCTGTTGCTGTCCGGCGCTCTCTAAATCCTGGCTTCCAAATATGTTTTTTTCTTCAGCTTCAATCCACTGCCCAAAAATATGTTGACATTTAGCATAGGCAAAATTAAAATAATAAAACGAACCACCTGCAAGATTCTTTCCATTTAACCATTCACGATTAACCCCAAAGTATTTGATTGCTTTGTCCGATGTTACATTCATCAAATTACTATCGTCCTTTACCGCAATCACTCCATGTTCCGGGACCAGATGATCCAGGTCTAGCTTCTTCTTTAGGATCATCGCCGTATCCATGTAGACTATCTTCTTGTAGCCCTGATTCAAAGCGTGCTGAACGGCCCACGGTTTGAACCCATAACTTGAAGTAAGCCAATCGCGGGAACCGGGAGGATATTCGTCACGCCAAGCAAAGATTTCAGCCTGTCCGGCATTCCAGTAAATCCGGCGGATGGAGTCAATGAGGGTGTCCTGTTGACGTAGGTATCCATCCCCGTAATTTTTTGAGGTGATCCCAACTGTTGTAAATGCTAAATCTTTCATTTTCCGTAACTCCAGGGGAAAAGGCCGGGAAATTGTTTTTCTATCTCAAGGTACTCTTTGGCGTGCGGGTCGATGGTGTTCAGAAATTTCGTCATTACATTTTCGTAGTAACCTGAACTACCTACGTGACCGCAAGTATCATTAACCGCTTTGTATTGCGCGGGGATAGGCATCGGTATGTCCTCAATGCTGTAATGTCGCCCGTTACCCTCCGCCAAATTGTGGACCATCCCTAGAACAAAATGCTCGGTTGCTGAATCCGCACACTTGGGGTAAATGTACCGATTGAGAAACGTTTGATCGGCCCCCTTCTGTGTGAAGTTTATTCCTGATGATTTGCTTATCAACTCATCCCACGTTTTGGCCCCTACGCGATCAGTGAAAGTGTTTGCCCAAATTCCAATCATTCCCCCCATCATTGGGATGTTGTGAGAGATTGAATCTGTGATGCAGTGGATTACCTTTTGTTCTTGTAACCAAATAGCAACCGCCTGCGCTTCACGGTAAGTGCAAACGCTGTCAATGTCCCGACAAAGAGTGTGGCTGTATTTCAGATCCCCGGTATTGGTCACCGTAAAAACGGGGCGCAATCTCCAAAGCATGCACATTGTAAGGGCTTCATTGGATGGACAAATAACCACTTCAATGAATCCCCGATCAATGAGCCAATCGAATAACGGTTGATATTTGGAGGTGTAAGTTTCCTGATCCATGTGAATAACGTTCTCCCATCCAGGATAGATCAGCCGATTAATACGGATGTTGACCATTAAACCACGAACGTAACTGGGTAGTTCAAAACAATTGGCGGGAGTTTCACGGCCCGCGCCAAAAAGCGAATAAGAGATTGCGCCTTTCATTTGTTCCTCTTTGTGTAGTGATAAATCACCTCTGGAATATAATGCTCCACTCTCAACATGCCAGATTTATGAATTTGCGTCGCCCACTCGGTGTCTTCTGAAATGTACTGATTCGGAAACTTAAACTGTTTTGCGATTGAGGCCTTTAAGCATGAAATGTGATTTGGGAATCTCTCGTAAGTTACATCCACCATCGGGACCGCGTTCTCGTTTGTGCGGTACTCATTATACCTCAGCGAATGTTCAAATAGTCTAGGGTTCTGTCCATCCTCCGTATAAACCCCAAGCAAGGAACAGCAATCTACCCCCTTCCCAATCCCCTCCATTAAATGCTGAATGTAGTTTGCAGCAACCATGTCATCCGAATCGACAAACGCCACGTAATCGCCATCAGCTTTCTTGAGTAGTTCGTTACGCTTCGCCCCTGTAGTATTTTCCCCATTGTCGGTTTTAACGATGATTTCTATTTGATGCTCGAATTTAGGGAAAATTTGTCTCCTTAACTCACGCATGAGCGGAATAAAATATACCTCATCTTCGGGAACCGTTGGAATTAAAATTGATAGTTTCATCTTAGGTGGCGCTTGAGCCATTTTAAATGATCCGCGTCATTAAAATCCCATACGTCAAAGTCGGGCAAATCAAAATTCCTCTTAAAGCGTTCTAGGTACAAATCCCGGCCCTGCATCGTCGTTCTATCTGCCCTGTGATTGATCTCATCCGGTTTAATCCCTAATCGTTTCACTGAGTAGTGTAAATGTGGAAACAAAAGATTGCTTTTGATTAGTCGATGCAATCCACAAGCGACATGGGTAAACTCGGTATCTACAAATTGATGAAAATATCCAGGGTAATACACATACCCGAATCTTTCATAGTAAGCCCGGTCAATCACCGGCATCGTGCATATCCACGGCTGAATCCCATCCTCCACCCTCAAAACAAAGTCTTTCTTTCCCCTCACTTCATTTTCAATAAGCTCGGCCCAATTATCAGGGCAATCGGTGTCATCGGAAAGGACGATCATTATGTCTCCTGTGGCTACTTTGGCGGCGTTGTTGATCGCATCGACTGCGGAACGGTTGGGATTAACAATTACTGTTTCGTATCCGGTATAAACCTCTTTGTATGTATCAAGCTGCGGGTCATCGTTATCAAGTGAGATTATTACCTCAATGCCTAAATGCGCCCTTGATTTTTCTAACCATTTCTCCGTAGTTGCAAACGACCTATCAATTCGGCTTCTCGATGGATGGAGTAAAGAGATTAGGCTCATACCTTCAAACTTTGATAAAACGCATACGCCTCACTATCGACAATCGACTTTAAGTAACTCCGGTCCGGGTCTTTTCTTTGGTAATTGGTATGGTGCCCACGGCCACCTGTCTTCCCTATTCCATGCTTCATGCTCACGACTAACGGGGAGGAAATTAGATCCGCTGGAATGTGCTGCCGGTTGACGTAGGTCCAAATCTTGCGGTCAAGGAAAACCATGTCGGGATCAGGAAATTTAAAACGATCTAACGCAGTCAGGTCAAATGCGGTATGATGTAGACTGGAGCGATCAGGGTGGGTGTCTTTTTGCCAACTATTATATCTAAGATTGTAGCAAAGCGTTGATGAAGCCCCAATTATTTTAGCGGTTGATGGCCATGCCTCAGTCATTTTTTGAAAATAATTTGAAGGATAAAAATCATCTGACTCCATTATGAACACACGCTTAACACCATCCGCTCTTGCTTTATCAATCCCCGCCTTAATTCGCTCGGTTAAATCGAATCTACTATCCTGTGGAGGGTAATTCATAATGTATGTCCTTCCTGGTCTGACCTCCATTCTTTCCAACTGATGCAGACAAAAACTCATTAACTCGCGTCTATCCCCGCGATCCGGGATAATTACTCCACATGCTTCCATGACTCTCTACGCAGTACGTGTCTAATGGTGTGGTAGGAAACGCCGAATTTTTCCGCTAAATGGTTAACAGTAACAACCCTAAACTTCCATGAGGCCCTTATCTGCCTTACTGTTTCTTCGGTTAATTTTGAAAGATATTGATCTTCCCCATGCACGTGAACCGCCCTTCCTTTTGCGTCTCTGTCTCTGTTGTTGTCTCCCTTTGTTCCTAGAAACAAATGATCTGGATTAACACAGTACCTATTATCACACTTATGCAAAACACATAAAGTCAAATCAAACGGCCCATTTATAAGCCAAAATGAATATCTGTGTGCCAATTGAATATTAAGTGAAAATGAACCAAACCCATAGCCGCCTTTAAGATAACGTCCACCCCATATCCAACATCCTGTATTTGGTTCTGGATAAACTAAACTCATAAAGTTTTCCATTGACCACGGCTTCTTAAAATATCCTATTGTTTTTCTCATTTCACCTCCAGGAAACTAAGTGCGCTACCCTTGGCCCCCAACCAAACCTTACAGCCATCCTTCCAAAGGCAAGCGCACAGACTTTTAATGTTTGAAACTTCTTCGTCGTGATATGGTTTTGCGTTGTTCATGTCCACCCCCCAAAGTATTATTTCCTGATAACCCCACGACCAAGCCAAAGAGATTGCAACGAAAGAAGATGTCAAAGAGAAGTTAACTTTTCCCGGTTCAAGATACCCCTTCCATCTCCTAAAGTCAATCAAATTAAACTTATCCTTGTACTTCATCCAGGCTGTCAACTGTGAGTAAAATTCAGCTCCGCTACAGCGAATCATGTTAAACCTGTCATGTTCAAATTTTAAGGGGAAATCCACAACGAGCAATCTTTCTACCTTCTTTCCCGTCTTCTCACAATCGTTTACCCCTAAACTTTCTCCTTTACCGTCCCATAGTTCGGCAGAAGGACCACAACCGATGATATTAATGCCACGCATTCCAACCCATTGAAAAACAAAAAATCAATAATCTAATAATAACACCTAATCCAATCATAAAAATTGGTAAACAAATCATAATCATAAGCGCAATTAAAAAATGATTATCCCTTCTCATCCACTTTAATTTCAATCCGCTGCTGCCTCGTCTCGTCTAAGTATTTGTCAATCGCAATCTGAATCAAACTATTCACCGACCGCTTTTCAAGTTTAGCCTGAACTTTGGCGATCTTCAAAGAAGATTTTTCAAGACGCGTTCCGTAGGAGATTAGTTTGACCACGGGCGCAATATACGAACGTTATTCGATTTTCCTATTGGTAAATGTGGGGTTTGGTGAGGAAATTGGGGTAAGACGCTTCGAGAAGATATCTAAACCCGTCGAAAAAATGTCGGCCTTCTGCTACCGTTTTAACCAATTCGCCCTCGTCATCGACGGCGGCATAGATACAATCTGTAATTGTTGCCTCGCAGTTCTTGGTGATTTTCACAACCGCGTTTTGAAGGATTGAGTTACAGAGCACCCGGCTATTGATGTGGGAGGTGTTGACTTTAGGGACAAGTAACTGCCGGTCGGTGAGTTCAAGCATCTGTTTAATAATCTTGTAATGATTCACATTACCCCGGATCATTGAAGTTCTATTTTGGCCAGTAGCATCCCCCGTAACCTCTATTTTGAATTTGAAGTGAGGATAACGGGCGATAATGTACTCACAAACTTCCTCGCTTGATCCATTCGGAATCATTATCTCGTCAAAAACCACCGTTTCTTTTACGCTAGGTTTCTGCGATACCAGGCAAGTCATGGGATCCTTATTAAAATCGAAGCTGCAAAGCAAGGGCAAATGAGGGTTAACCGTATAAGTCTGGATAACGTGTTTACCCTGAGTGAAAGCGTAAAGGTAAGGCTTGTCGATCCCGAAGGCGTTCCAATCCCCGTCAATCAACCTGGCCCTGGTAAGGTCGTCCAGATTCTTTAATTGCTTCATGTAGTTGGAATCCTCAAATAGCGCGGGGTTATCGCTGATCTTGGCGGGGAGGTAATACCAATCCTCGGGTAAGGTTTTGTTTACCGCCTTATCGTAGATTCGTTTGCGGGGCCAGCGTAAAGTAGGATTCAAGTTGGCGATTATCACCGGCTTTGGCATGGGGTCTATTCGGTGGCGGCCAGAGCGGATAAAGCAAACGTCCAAAAGCGCCTCCTGGAGTTCCTCGATCTGTTCCAGGATAAAGCCGTTTACCTCGAGGCCTTTGAATCGGTCAAACTCTTTATCGTGGGCGAAGTCCTCGGCCATGAAAAGAAGCTGGGAGCCGTTTTTGAAAGTGATTAGCTGATCCTGCTGATTGTAGGACCGAATGAAGTTAGTCGGGGCAATCTTAAAGAATGTCGCAAGGGTGGTCTTTTTTAGGGTTGGTAGTGACTCCCGGACAACGCACCACTTTGACTTTGGGTAGAATTTGCAAAGCATTATCGCTATGGCAAGGCAAACATAGGACTTCCCCCCGCCCATTGCGCCCCCATAGGTTAATAGGGAATATTTGCCGGAAAGAACGGCGGCTACGAATTCCTCCTGTTTAGGGTACGGTTTGAATAGGGTCTTTTCAGCCAAACTTGATTTTCTGACCGGCAATTTCAAATACCTGGTCTTCGGCTAAAGTTACGCCAATCTCAGATGAATCTTTGTAGCCATGTTTGGCAAGCAGGACTTTGGCTATTGTTGGATTGTAGTGCCCTGAAAGGCCATTGTTTATCAGGGCTTCCGCTTGTTTCGCGCGGAGTTCTCCAATAATGTCGGAAAACCCGGTGTATTTTTTCTCCCAATCGTAGATCGTATCCCGATGAATGCCTAAAAAAATGGCCAATCCTTCGATGCTGGGTAGTTTTACCTTTAGACGGTTGTCGTATTTGGTGAACTTCTCGGACTCTCCGGAAACAACCTGTTCATTCTCATCCTTACAGGTAACAAGATAGTCCTTTGTTTGCTTAATAAAGTCTTTGGAATATTCTACCGGCCTTGCCATCTGATTTCATGGATGTGCTTAAATGCGGAAAGCCGGTTTTATCCAGCTTCCCTAAAATCTTGCCAACCTTACAGAAGGCGTGCGCAATATGTGTCTATGCGTTGACTGATCATAATACAAAACTAAATAATTAGTTTGACTTTCACAAATCCGGGTAGGGAGTCCATTTTTATGGTATGATTTGTTCAATAAATGTTTTACCGGCGATAACTATTTTTTTTGCATCGTACATTTTCAGCCTTTTATTCAGATGCTTTTTTGTAAGCCAGCGCCAAACGGTCGCCCTCGAAATACCCACTTTTTGGCCGAATTTAGCGGGTGTGTAGATTTTCGGTTTCATTCGTGCAATCTTTTGTCAAACATAAGCAAAAATAAATTTACGTCCAAATGTTTACCTTTGATATACGGCCTGATAGCACGCACTGGGAGGTGACAACCCGCTGTGCCCTTAATGTTTGGTAGGCTTTGTGTATTGATCGCAAGTTCCATCAGCTAATCAATTGAGGGTTCCACGCGGTCAGGACTCTACAGAGCCTTTATTCCACCGCCTACCTTACCTCTGGTATATTTTTATGCAAACTTTTCTTCAAGCGCCAATTCAATTTCTTTGTTCATTGAACGTTTTGCGGCCTCAGCACAGGATTTTACCCGTTTCGCCAATTCCGGGTTAATCCGCAAATTTGTGCTGAAAAAGGCCTTTTTGGTCGTTTTCTCTTTCTTCATGGTATCAAAGGTAAAAATATATAAACTATTTCCAACAATTTTATACTAAATGTTTGGAGGTGTGGTTGAAAGTAGTACCTTTACTCAACATTTAAACGCAACCAACCATGAAAAACACAGACGCAAAATTTCGCCCAACAAATGTTTTGAAATCAGCCTTAGAATTGGGTTTTGAGATTGATACCACTGAATCTTTTGAATCAGTTATTGAATCAGCAGAATCGTTTATAAAGGATCACGGCACTGCTGAAAGACATGAATGTGAAGTGCAATCACTTGGAAATCAACGGGTGGATTTCGGTGATTTTTGGTCACAGGGTGAGATAGTAAATTTTAGCTCACATTGGAGCGATTCGCCTGACACAGAAGTCGATCACGAATCATTTGTTGACAATGATGGCCAACTCATTCAGTTATTCTATCGCGTTGGAGAGACTGATTACAACGCTCCCGATGGCTTTATGTATAGCAAAAAATTAGGCAAGCATGTAGCTATTGCTTGATTATTTCTTAAAATTATGGAAACCCTCAAAATTGCCCTCTCTAAATTCTGCGGCCTCATTGACGAGATCGCCGAAAAAGACCCTAGCTTCATAGCCTTCGATAATTATGACGATTATCTTGAGGCTTGCAAACAGCTTGGAATATCTCCGTCTAGTAATATTGTCGCTTACCTTGAATCAGTAGAAAGATGAAATACTCTGTCAGAATTTGTTACCGCCTTTACTACTTCAATGACTATTCTAAGGCTTTGTCCTTCGCTAATTATTGGGGCGTTGAGGTCACCGACGAAGAGGAATACAAAAGGAAACTTGAAGGGTGGTACGCTTATCCCAAACCGACTCATTCTATCTATCATGAAGAAGCGGACCGCAGTCACTGGATTCAGCATAACTTGAAATAGCTATGAACCACAGTTTCACCATCCAAGCCAACGAAGTCAAGCGCCTTCAAAAATTAGTCCTCAATGTCGATCAGGAAGTTTTAAGAGAAGCGGAGGTAACCCTTCGGGGATTAGCTTTGATCGGAGAAAAGAGAATCCTCATCCTTGAGGACTTGATTAAACTTGCGCAGGAGTTTGTAGCCGATACTCCGGTTGACCGAGTGGAGGTGATACAATATCAACAGGATTTTCAGAAACTTTTAGCAAAAATAAGATAAAGAACGATATGGAAAACACACCCACAATAATCACGCAAGATCCGACACCGCGCGGACTTATTCAGCAAGGAATAGAGAAAGGATTAGACGTTGAATCCCTTTCAAAACTCATGGACCTGCAAGACCGATGGGAGGCAAACGTTGCCCGGAAAGCTTTCTTTGAGGCATTCACCAATTTTCAATGTGAATGCCCGGACTTGAGGAAAACAAAACTTGTCGCCTTCAACCAAACCACCTACAAGTACGCCCCCCTAGCCGACATTACCCGCCAAATAGGACCGCTTTTGAAGGCTCACGGCCTTTCCTACCGTTGGGAAATCACCGACACGGAGAAGGAAATAAAAGTTACGTGTTTGGTTTCCCATGTTCAGGGACACACCGAATCCACTTCGATGATGGCCGCACCCGATTTGAGCGGGTCAAAAAACCCAATTCAAGGCCGGGGTTCAGCGATCGAATATTTGAAGCGTTACACCCTGGTCGGAGCGTTGGGCCTGTCCACGGCGGATTCTGACATTGACGGACGGCTTCCGGAGGTTGATCTGGACAAACTTCATAAGGAATACATGGAGGTATACAACCAAGTTATTCAGCTTGATTCAAAATTAACCAAGATGCACCCCGACAACTGGAAGACGGTGAGCGGAAAAGCTTACCTGACAGCGACCACCAAAGCCAGGGAAATTCTTTTCAACCTTCAAAATCCTGCCAAATGAAAGACTTTTTTGACGAAATAACCGATCAAACCGAATCACTGAACTATCTGGACCAGGGAAGCGAAGCGTGGGAACAAATCAGGGTTGGGCGATTCACATCTTCTGAATGGCATAAACTCATGGGAACGGCTTACCGTGAAATGACCGACACCGAATTGAGGGCCCGGCCAAAGACAGGCAAGGGTAGTAAGACAAGTAAAATAGCCGACCATTCAAAGATCAGCGAAACTGCCGAAACATACATTAAGCAGAAAGTTTTCGAGGCTCGCGCAGGTAAACCAAAACCACAACAATATGCGTATGCCCTTGGGTATGGCAAGGAACATGAACCGGACGCTGTGGAGGAATTTGAACGTCTGACCGGGCTTGTCTGTGTTCCTTCCGGCTTTCATGTCTACACCGATCATGCGGGGGGTAGCCCGGACAGGTTGATAGGTAATGACGCTGGTCTGGAAGTGAAGTGTCCTGTATTTGAAAAACAAATCGACTACGAAATGCTGACCGACCATTATGATTTGAAACGAATGTTTCCGGAATATTATTGGCAATGCATTACCCTCTTACTTTTCCTGAACCGTAAAACGTGGTATTTCGCTTCATGGAGTGCGTCACTACCCGAAGGCAAACGAATGAGGAAAAGCAATATCATTGAATTGAGCTCCGATAATCAGGACATCAAAGACGACTTTGATTTGATTAATGTGAAATTGGCGGGTGCGGTGAAAAGTAAATTAGAGCTCATCAAATTACTTGATTAATTATGACCCAAAAAGAACGTATCCTCAAATACCGCTATCGCTAACGGAGAAACACCAAAAACTGTTTTTGACATTAAAACTATACCGCAAGTAATTGTCAACCGAATGATTGACCTTAACGATGGTAGCAGGTGGTCCTTCAAGCGCATTGCAACCTGGATTGAAAAGAACCTATAAAACCCCATTCAATATGACCGACCACGAACTACTTCTAATCGAAACCGGATACATCGCTTGTCAGAATGACCTCGCAGAAATTTTGCTTGACCTTCACACCCCTCAGAACATCCACGTTTTACACGAAATAAACGAGCGATTGCAGGAGATCCGGAAGGTAAGAGTTTTAACAGAATTTAGCGAAACCCAGGATTGATGAAACTTTTTCGCTTTCCCTTTGGTGGATTGAAAACCCCATAACTAAATGGCTGACATAATTTTAAAGGCAGCAATTAAGGGTGGAAATAATTGTATGGCCTGCAAATCTTATTGTCCTTTTGCTGAAGTTTTTGAGGATGAGAGTGAAAGTTTGACCAGTGGTCTGTGCATGCAGCCGGGCGGGAAGATAGATCAACCGGTGGTAGGCATTGATTATTTCTGTGACAAATTCGAAAAGGGTTTGGTGGAATGAAAATAAAAACGTTACTTCACTTCGCGAACTCGATGAAAAACTCAAAAACATACCCTGCCGTAAACGTCCATTTGGCCTTTCAGGTCTGATCGGGTTCGCCGTGAGCGGTGGGGTTATTTTTTTATGGCATTGTCTAAAAAAACTAGATTCGAGATTTTCAAGCGCGATGGATTTGCCTGTCAGTATTGTGGTGGCCATCCTCCAAAGGTGATTCTGGAAGTAGATCACATTGTCCCGAAATCAAAAGATGGTGGAGATGAAATAGATAACCTGGTTACATCTTGCTTCGACTGTAATCGCGGTAAGAGTAATCGCGACCTAACCACTATGCCTCAATCAACGGTAGAAAAAACTGCCCTTTTGATTGAAAAGGAGGAACAATATTTGGCCTACAAAAAGGTTTTGGATAAAATCAAAAAGCGGCTACAAAAAGAGATTGACCAAATTGACGCAATTTACACCACCCATTTTCCTGACTGGGTTTTAAATGATCGCTTCAAAAATGGAAGCCTTACCTTTTTTCTCAAAACACTTGGATTTGCTAGAGTTGAACAAGCTATGCACACGGCTTGTGGCCGAATGTATGATGATGGCAAGGCAATAAAATACTTTTGCGGAATATGCTGGAATCGCATTAAAGACCCTGAAAATGTCTAAGCGGTTCACTGACACAGACAAGTGGAAGAAGCCCTTTATAAGGGGCTTACAAGGGGCTTATAAACTACTTTGGCTCTACATCCTAGATGATTGCGACCATGCCGGAATATGGCAGGTGGATTTCGAGGTAGCGCGAATTCGGATAGGTGAGCAGATCGACCGAGAGCAAGCAATTTCAGCATTTGGTGATCGGATTGAAATTTTTAACAACGGCTCGAAATGGTTTTTGCGCGACTTCATTGATTTTCAGTACGGGCAATTGAACGAAAAAAATAGAATGCATTTATCAGTAATTAATATTTTAGACAAAAACGAAATAGGGGCTTATAAGGCCCTTCCAAGGGGCCAAGGATATATACAAGGACAAGGTAATGGACAAGGACAAGGAACAATACAAGGACAGCCCGATTTTGATTTTGAATTCAAGGCCGCTTTTGATGATCGCACTCTAGAGGGCTACGAGCGGAACTACAAGCACAAAGGAATTGACATTGCCGAACAACTAAAATCATTCCGGCTCAAATGCGATAATGACAGGGGAAGTTATTACAAGCGGTCGTCGTCCACACTTCGAACTAACTTTCAATACCAACTCGATCACGCAAGGAATGGGACAAAATCAGAACTAGCAATGGGAGAGAAGAAAGCACAAGACAGGAAAAATAAACTAGGGTTATGAAAAGCTATATTGACGCTATGATGTTTCTAACTTCCGATACGGACTTTAGTCATCTGGATAACGAGGAACTTGATTTCCTTTATCATTGCACTTTCAATCAGTTGGCTTACCACATGAGCCGTGAGGGATATATTCGTTCTCTTGAAGAGAAGCGCGGACAGTTGAACTTTGAAAGAGCATTAATGGAAAATTTATGAACGAAGAAGAACTTTCAAAAGGCGTTCCTGAATGGTTAATGGTGGTTCCTTTCTGGATGAACTGGGTTTATTACAAGGGGGAAAAATGCGTTACGTCAGTTAACTACGAAAAGAGCCTTCGCGCACATCGGCCCATCATGGATATTCATTACTGCATGACAAGGGCTATGAATAATATTGTGGAGAAAACGGTAAACTGGAATCCTGAACATTTTAAAAAAGCAGAATGAAAGACTTCCTCCGCCAGCAACTATCCAAACTCCATCTTATCGGCATCCGCCAAGTGGACTACCTTTCAAAAGAGGACGTTGAAATCCTGCTTTCCGAACTGGAAAAGATCACCAAGAAGTTTTCCTATATTCCTGAACCACGCCAGCAGGCAGAAATAGAAAAGCAACTCATCGAGGACTTGGACGCAAAGGACGGGCTCACCCTGCGCAATGTCTGGAAGTGGATGTACAAGATTTCCCCGCTCTACTGGAACGCTACCAGGATAAGCGAAGAAGATTTAACGCCCAAAGGCCCGATACTTGAAGGGGAACAAAGAGACTACTATCTGAACAAATGGCGGGAATCACTAACTCAAATGCAGGATAACTTTTCACAAGCCGGGAAGGGTAGCGGCTCGAGACTTCGCGAATCAATGGGGCAGGATAAAGCCCTTAGCGTTGGAGTGGTGAAGAACTGGGAAGTAGGGGAGATTTGCAAAGTATGTAATGGTGAAGGCGGATTCATGAGCGGCGGGGATCCGCCAGACAGCGAAGCTTGCTCAGGGTGTAACGGTGCCGGGCAAATCAACATCGTAACAATCCCCGCCACCTCAGAAGCCGAAGCGAGAAAGCAATACAACGAACTTTTTGGAGAGTCTTCCCCTAAACAATAGCAAGGATGAGCCTAACATTATTTGGTCAAGATGTTATAAAATCAATCTCTTTTGATGAGGGCGAAATACTTAGAAACATACAGGAATTGCATTGCCCTGGGTGGTTTGAGTTAGATCCTTGTTATTCATTTGGTCGGTTTTATGAGGCTTTTGGCATTCCACAGCCAAGATTAAAATATGATATAGAGCCATCCGGACCGGGGGTGATTAAATCCGACGCCTGCAATCTCCCATTGAATGAAAAATCTATTTCAAGCATTCTTTTCGATCCTCCGTTTCTAGCCACTTCGGGTCCGGTTTACGATGACAGAGAGAACGAATCAAATATAATTACCCATAGATTTTCAGCATTCAAAACCATGCAGGAGTTGTGGGATTGGTATGAAAAATGCCTTTCTGAATTTTATCGAATACTCGAGATTGATGGTCAGCTGGTCATAAAATGTCAGGATACGGTTTCGTCATCTAATCAATGGTTTAGTCATGTTTTCCTAATCAATGAAGCGGAAAAACGCGGGTTCTACTGTAAGGATTTATTTATTCTATTAGCTAAAAGCCGAATCATTGGGGATAATCACGCAATACAACAGCATGCAAGAAAGTTTCATTCATATTATTTGGTTTTCATAAAAACAAATTAACCCATGAACTTCACCGGCTGTATTGAGTGCGGTAGTCTGGTAATTGAGAACGAAGCGTTACACCTCTGCGCCAGCTGTAACCATGCCCGAAGGAAAGCCGAGAAAGACGAGATCCGAAACGCGGGGAAGAAGCGCAAGGTGATAGCGGAGGTAAGTGAGAAGATGAAAGGCAAGCTGAAAACATATAAAGAATTGCGGAAAGAGTATTTAGCTAAAAATCCCTTTTGTAAGGCAAGGCTTCAAGATTGTACCGGTCATGCAAAACACGTTCACCACCTATCAGGCCGGGGAAGTAAACTTAATGCAGAAGAAACTTTTATGGCCGTATGTTTCAACTGCCATCGAATATTACATGATAAACTAAGCGCGACCGAAAGGCGCGAGAAAGGACTAATGATATGAACGGAATAACATTTTCAGAGGAACCGATTAAGAAGATTTATTGGACTGTTGGTGAAGTAGCCGCTGAACTTCATGTTCACTGGTCATTGATACATTACTGGATGAAAGAATTCCACATCGAAGTAAAACGGTCGCGCCATAATTGGCGAATGTTTACCGCAGAAGATCGTGAAAGATTGCGCGAGATTTACTTCTTGGTGAAGGTTGAAATGTTTACCTTGAAAGGAGCGCGCAAACAACTTGAAAGCCATGAATAAATACTCAGATCCTTTTTCCTACGAGGACGACAAAGACTTCCACCCGATAGCAGACTTTCTGTTTATGGCTATTCCGATGGTCTTACTTTTAGCGCTTCTAATTTCAGGAAGTGTCTACGGATTTTACGATTACCTGGATAGAAAGGGAAACGAGAAAGCTATCGAAGCGATTGAAAATATTGTGAAATGATGGAAAACAGGACAATCAAATTCAGGGCGTGGATACCAACCGGATTCGATGACGATGATAATCCGACCGGATTCAAAATGATAGATGATTTAGCATTTGAGGAATACTTACCTATCAATGACCATCTAAGAAATTTCGAATCACCACTCATGCAGTTCACCGGACTTCTCGACAAAAGGGGGAGAGAGATTTATGAATCAGACATTTTGTTGGACGGTAAATATAGTTGGGAGGTTTACTGGTACGCAGACCATGCTTGCTTTGCGACTAGAAGCAAAAATGTAACCTCGGAGATTGTGAATAATCAAAACATGATAGTCATTGGAAATATTTACGAGAATCCGGACTATTGAAAGGCGATTGAATCAATAAAATAAAAGAGTATGAAAATCAAAATACACGTAACGAAGGAGATTTACCGTAAGGCGATGATGTGTGGCACGCAAAAGAGATATGACTCGAGTGTCCCCACCTCTTGT
>Ga0193693_1000009_pt1 | contig 43042 bp, 69 predicted proteins | sample L3a2metaG_FD_144916 | JGI IMG/M metagenome (GOLD analysis project Ga0193693, IMG submission 144916) | Soil microbial communities from a riparian zone of the East river system, Colorado, United States - L3a2 | ecosystem: Environmental > Terrestrial > Soil > Riparian zone | place: USA: East River...
CTCAGCCTAGCACCATCTGAGGACAGGCGTCAAGAGGTACCCCCGCCCCCGGCCTCGCGGCATGACTGGAGACCCTATCTGTATGGACTCATGCGCGCATTGTGGACGCGGTTGGCGCTGGCCTCGCAGGTCGTTCGCTGGCGGTTGGCGCTGGCCTCGCAGGTCGTTCGCTGGCGGTTGGCGCTGGCCTCGCAGGTCGTTCGCTGGCGGTTGGCGCTGGCCTCGCAGGTCGTTCGCTGGCGGTTGGCGCTGGCCTATTGTGGGTACGATTCCCACATTTTTCTTGACACGTTCCGCGCTGGCGCGCTACCTTCTAAATATTCCGTGGCGCTGGCCACAACCTGAAAGGAATCACACCATGCTCTTAGTCGGATGATGACACAATGGAGTGCTCCGCCTGTGACGCTGACCTCTCCCAGATGGATGAATACGGGGAGTGCTCTGAGACTGGCGCGGTCTTCTGTACGTCCTGCTCTGCCAAGCATGGGGAGTCCTGCGCTGAATGTCTTCCACCTGCAGAACCTTTCGAGGATGAAGGGCGAACGGATGCGGGTAACGGTTATCCTGCTGCACCTGCAAGCAAACAGCTTTCACTCTTCTAACGTGTTGACTCCATCATGGAGTCATGTATAATCAACTTTATTCCGTGGCGGATGCCACAACCTGAAAGGACTAACACCATGTCTCCTGAGCTTGCTAACCTGATCGCCTCCATCCACCTTATCTCCTCTCTCCGCTCCAAAGCTGTCGGAATTGATTTCGCATGGGATCGGCTTTACTCCGCTGAAAAGTACCTACAAAAACAGGTCGCCTCGCATCTCGCGGAGTAAGCCCACCTTTTTCTTTTCTCTAACCGGCGCGCTGGCCGTCTCCAGCGCAAAGGGGTTTTTATGGCCAAGCTGGGTCATCAAGAGGCTGTGCTTATTCTTCAACACGCAATAAACCACGTTCTAAACGTGCCTGACGCTGTTTTTATTATGGGTAATTCCATCTGCAGTGTTGTGGCGGATGGCTGCGAAAACGGGATTATTGTTGATCCTCTTTACGAGGCTAATGATCTGGCGGCGATGGCTTGCGCTGGGGGTTCCAATATGGCCGAAGAATTGACTGATGAACAGCGGGACGAGGCGCAATCTCTTTATCGCCAGATGGCGGCGGTTCAAAGCAAACTGTGGGCGTTGTCTCAGGAGTTGGAGGAGCTTATCGGGTGTGCTGTCGATACTACGGAGGATTTGCAGGATCGTAATTTGGATTACTTCATAGACAAGGATGAACCTGTATGAGCGATAAACCTTTGGATCATCGGCGCGCGCTGCAATTGCTGGCGGAGGCTCAAGTCTTCGCTCCTGCGGTTGTGCCTGGGCTGGGTGTCGGCGGCTTCTTCGTCTTCAGTGCGGCCAAGGAACTGGGTCGCGGCGAGACGATAGACGACGCGATGATTGACGCGCGGGAACGGGGGAACATTCCCGACCTGCCTCCCCGTCCTGCCTTTCGGATCGGCTTCGACGTTCGCACGATTACAAGGAACGGGGAGATTGTGGCCACTTGCACATCTCGAAGTCTGGCCATGCGGATAGTTAACGCGCTGAATCAATACAATCCAAACTCGCGGGGTCTCTAACTGGGGGCAAACTGGCTGCTAGGCTGGGGCAAAAGAATGGCCGTGGGTACATTTCCCACGGCCATTCTTGCGTCTGGTTGGTCATCTTGGCAGTAGTCGCATGGCCTCCTGTACCTGCAGCTCCAGCGCGGCCACACCTTCAGGGCCGTCATGCTGCTCTGCTGTGGCTCTCAGGAGCGGTAAGCCGGTCTCAATGCTCTCCAGTATCTCCGCGCGCGTAGCTGGCCTCCCACGGGCGAACCATTCCGTTTTGAATGGCCTTCCCAGTCTGAATAGGACTCCTGCGTTTGCGCCTTTGCTTGGTAGGTGTGGGCTGGATATCAGGGTATGCCGGCGAGTGTAGTACAGCAGGGATACGCCTGGGTTCCGCTCGATCATCACCCCAGCGGGGGCAACCTTTATTTCTGGGAGTCCGTCCGTTCGCCGTACCATCTGGGGTTTCGATAGGAACGGGCAATTTGTTGCGGAATAGATGGCACATTCCCGGTGGCTGGGCGGCTCGGAGCTCACGCGGTTAACCAAGCACATTGGACCGATCACAAACACTTCTTCTCCGAATAACGGATTTCCGCAAGTCCAGCAAAGTCTCTGATTGATCGCCTTCACCAGCTTGCGACCGTCAGCCGCGCGAAACTCTGGCTCTCCTCCAACCCATTCAATGAACCACGGGCAAGGATAGCCGCGCTTGTCGATTGGGAGATGCTGCATAAACTTCGGCGGCGCCTGTATGTCCTGGCGGAGCGGGTGTGCTACGGGGCAAACTCCCATCTGGGCTCTCCTCCTGGTGGCGGTGTCATCTTCCTCTCGGCATCCGCAAACGATTCCGCCTCTTAGTATTCCGGTGCCGGCGCACTGATCGCAATTGGTTAAGGCTCTGGCCATTTTGCTCCTTCGAGATACGCTATTGCAGATTCGAGGATATGAACGCTGTCTTTTGCATGTCCCAGCATCAGGTTGCAGCGGCTACAGAGAATCCCTCTCACTTTGCCGGTGACGTGGCAGTGATCGGTATGCCAAGCATTTCTCATAGTTTCTGTACCCTTGCAGATTTTGCAGCAACGGCCTTGCTGCTCAAACATCTGCTCCCATGCTTCCATCGTGAGGTTATAGAGTTTCAATCTCCAGCGCCGTCTGGATTTGGCTATTATTTCTGGGTTCTGCTTTCGATATTCCCTGTCTTGCTTTCGCGTTTTTTCAATATCCTGATGCCTATATTTTTTTTCTAATTCTCTTCTTCCTTCCAAATATTTCTGCTTTACCTCATGGGGCTGGCTGTCTCTGACGGCCTTCTCTCTGCCTGGATTTTCCGCTCTCCATTGGCGCTGGCGTTCTCTGAATCGTTCTCTATTGGCGGCTCTATATTCGCTCTGTTGTTTGCGTAGATGTTCTCTGTTTTTTTCTCTCCAATTACGGGCATAGTTCTTTGATTTTTCACCCCTATTTATCTCCATCCCTTACCTGAGCACCCCACACATAAACATTGTTTTTTTCCATCCCATCCACTCCCAGAGCAATCTTTACATGCTGTTACGGTCCCGGTGCCGTGACACTTCGGGCACATCTTATTTGGTTTTCCCATCTTCGTCTGTTTCCGACAATTGCACTTCGCTCTCAGGTCGGGTTTTAGGGCTGCGGCTGCTAAATCGCTGTTGTCCATCGGGCCTCCTGTTGTATGGCTCGTAATTCGGGGTTCCGGTGAACGCATGACAGTTGCCACAGTATCCCGCGCTCTCGTCGTTTGGGTTGTAGCTGACGCGGTGACAGACTGGGCATTTGAAACTCATACCTCTTTCCCTGTGTCTGGATCTGAGTAGCGGGTGTCCACCTTCTCCATGTCCAGGGCATGGCGGAAGTCTCGAAAGTCCATCATTAACGCTCCGAGTGCTCCCTGTTCTATCCCATGCTTTTTAAAGAATCCATGTAACATCGCGTCGGCCTCGGCGTAGCTGGCTGCGCGGAAGAGGTCCAGGGCGATGCTGCGCGCCTCGGCAATGGTTAGCTGTGCGATCATGGCGTCCTGATTGGAGAGTTGCACGTATGGCTTCCCATTGCGCGCGGCAACTATACCCTGCACCCAGAAGTTGATTCCTGTCGGCTTATCCTGCGGTTCGATCAATGTTGGCTCCTCTCGCGGCTGCGCTTTCCCCACTCCATCCCCAGGCGTAAGGCTTCCTCTGGAGTGGGGTGAGTCCTGCCAAAAATCGGATGTTCCGTGTTAAACAGGTCATAGGCTTTATCTGCTATCTCCTGGCTGTAGTAGCCGGCGAAGTATCCGATATTCGCAAGGATCCTGCGGGTGGCCTCTTCCTCCGATACTCCCAGCTTTACAATCTCGGCAACCTGCTCCGCGAGTAGCGTTGTGGCTTCTTCTTTCGTCATGCCGGCCGCAACTCGATCCATGATTTGCTGCAGGGATAGCATATTTTCGTTTACCTTTCCTTCCATGCTTCGGCTCTGCCTTTCCGTCATCGCGTTTGATTTGCTTCTGAATTTCGTTCTTCATCTAACACGCGATAAGCCTCCGCTTGTAGTAGCTCTCGGAGTTCTCTGGAGTCTGCTTGCTGCTTTGCTCTTGTTGCCAGTGCGCGCGCGCGGCGGTGAATGAGTCCGGTGGATGGTAGGAACAAAACAAGGAACGCGATAGTGGCGAGTCCTGCGAGGTTGTAGTCCATCATTTTTTGTTTCTCCTGAATTGCGCGGCTTTTGGACAATCGGAAAAGTGGGAGACTGCAGGATCTTCGTCGCCACTCATGGGGTTCATAGGCATAGTGGCTCCGTTCGGCGTTAACCAGAGCTCCATGCTGGATCCACACGGGCACGTTTTGTTTGCGAGGTACTTGTAACCGGCCTCGATCAGCTTCGCTTTGGTCGCGGGGAATGGCATCTCAACTCCACCAATCGGTTAGCATGTCGGATTTGCTCTTGTTGTCTGGGCCGTCCCATTCAGGATGAGTCGGCATCCATTCAATCGTGTCATTCGGGCCTTCCTTGTACGGGGCCATCTGAATGGTGATGGGGATGCCTGGGCCATTGGTAAAGACCACAACGGCCTCATCCCATATCTCGCGGGGTAGGTTCTTCATCTCTCCGCCGTGGGCTGCGAGGGTACGTTTATAGTGCGCCATGAATTTCTCAACTCCCATTTCTTTGGGAGCGGGGAGGTTGTAATACTTCCCATAGGCATCTGAATTGATCCAGCGAGAATCCGTGACGAAACTAAGGCTCTGGGCCTTGCGGGTGCGCGCCATCATATTGGCGGATGCGGCCATCTGGTACTTCTCTTTATTGTCCTTCCAGCCCAACATCATTATGGTGATTTCATCTCCGTAGATGAACGCCATCGGCAACATCTGTTCGTCTCCGCTGTACTTGAAACTCTCGCGCTGATGTTTAGCGAGGTCCAACAGTGTAGTCATCATTTCTTTGGTGTCTTGGTTAGTCGTCGTCTTCATCGTCCCAGCGTCTCCAGGTCTCTTGCCGGCCAACCGTCCACAACAGAAAATGTCTCCATCGTGGCGGTATCAGGCATTGCATTGTTAGTTCTTCGTGCTTGTCTCGCGCTTCGTTCTCCGTGGTGTAGCGGATTTGAAGCTGGTCGTCTGGGAAGTGTTTTTTGTTGTAGGCTTCGCGCTTCTGTCGTTCCTCAAACTCCAGTTTTAAGTCTTCGGGCATGGTTCTTTTGGACCCGCGCGTGAAATGTTCGCGCATATCGTTCAACAGCCATTCCCCATACTCGCGGGAGAATCGGAGCGGTTTCGTTGGGGCAAATAACATGGTCTCGAATAGCAGGGGTTTTCCCCATCCCCAGTTATGATCCATTCCCAGCCATACGGTACTCAGGCGTTCTCCGTAAAGTGTTTTGGTGCTGCCTACGATCCGGGCCGCGCTGTCCTCGAACATGATTCCCCACTGTTCGGCGGCGGTCAGTAGTTCATTGTCCAGGATCGGCTTACCGTCGCGGTGGTAATACCTGATTGGGGATTGGTCCAGGGTGAACATTCCTTCGTCTTTTCTCCGGTCTTAAGTTAGGTGGGGAGTGAACAACAACTAGTATGTTGCCCACTCCCGTAACCTGCGTAGCAACTTCATGCGTTCGATTACTCTCCCGCGTCCATCCGCCACGCCCTGCGGCTCAGGGTTTAGTCCTTCGCCGCAACCTCGATCACTTGGTTTCCAACTTGGCCTCGACCTTGGCCAGTCGATCAATCAGGTCAATAAACTTTCCGGTCAACAGGCTGATATCGGTATGCAGTTCCCTGCGTACATCGTCAGCCTTCCGGTTGTTAATGAACACGCCTACCACGATGGCTCCCAGGGTGACGGCGAATTGCCAGTTATTGCTATCGTGCATATTACTTGCTCACTTTCTTTTTGGTGGCCTTCTTTGCCGTCTTTGCCTCTGGGAGTCTGTCCAGGGGCTCATCGTTGACGGTCTTTACTTCGCCGTCTTCCATGTAGAAACCAACATTGCCCGTCAAATCGACACATTCTATGAAAACTTGGAAATCGCGCTCGTGGGCCATATCCGCGATGATGGCGAGGCTGGCATCATCCAATAGGCTCCCGTCCTTGATCCTCATGACTCGGACCTTGCGGTTAGTCGTCATGCCTATGGCTGCGCTGACCTTGATCTGTTCGGCGTTGCTGGCCTGTTCAAACGGTAGGTTGTTATACATCACTTCCTGATTGCCAAACCCCAGACCTTCGACGGGATACTTCGCGTGGGCAATGGCTTCCTTCTTGCGGCGTTCGCCTTCCTTCACGGCCGCGTCCAGCTTGCTCCATTCCTCATGCGCCACCTTGTAATCAGCGTCAATCTTGGCGCGCATCTGGCCGCGCTCGATCGCTCGGTTAAGGATTCGGGCTTCCTCGATCTGCGCGGCGAGTGCGGCGGCATCCTTCGGCTCTGCCAGGGGCTCCCATGCCTTCTCCGTCTTCTCCATCTCTACCAAGCGGTCAAGGTCTTGGCGAAGTGCTATCTCCATCCGCTCAATCTCGAGGCGCAATTCTCCAAGACGGTCCGCGCGTGATCTAGTGGCTTCTTTCATCCTTTCGTATTCGCGCTGGTAATCCTCGCGTTCGCGCCTCTCGCGTTCAATCTCCAGGTTGTAGTTGCTAACCTGGGCAAGTTCCTCCGTCATGCCTTTCACGTCGCGGGGCTCGGTGGGGAGACCTTCGGGGATCTGGATAGCATCGCGCTGGGCCTCTAGCTGGTCGCGCTTGCGGCCGGCAATGGTGCGCGCGTCAAACTCGCCTTGTATCTTCTCGTCCAGCGCGTCCATGTCGATATCAGGGGTGGAGATGCGGCGAAGGATGTGATATTGCTCCTTCGGTTTCATCCGCATAAACTCCAGCGGGTCAAAGCTGACCTGTTTCAATAGCGCGTCTTCGAGCTCATCCGGTGTGGTGATCTTCTGCCGGCGCTCCTGGAGCTCCGTGGCATCCGCTCCAGGCATCTGCTCTACGTGGAGACGGCCGGCGCGCTTAGATGATCCCTCGAAGAATTGGCGGGTAAGCACAACCTCTGTCTTAGAGTCCTCCCCCATGTCTATCTTTATGCCTCCGCGCGCGGCTCCGGTGCGAACGGGGCGGCTGGGGATGCTCTTGCCGCCAACCAAAACCATTTCGATCATGTCTAGGGTTGTGGTCTTCCCTGTCCCGTTGCCTCCGCTGATGCGGTTCACGTACTTGTTAGGGGTAATGTCGATTACCTTGATCTTCTTTACGTTGCTTCCCTGCAGCCGAATAATTCTCACTTCTGTTTCCTCTTTCTTAAAACTCTTCGCCTGTCATCGAGTCATATTGTTTAGCCTTGCCGAAGATAGTTACGGCGCGCCCTTTTGCGTCGGTCAGTTTTTCCCCATCGCGCGTCAGGATGATTTGATAGGCGCGGTATGCTGGCCTTGTTTCGCCACTCGTAAAGACAATCTCCGTCTCGCTGATCTTCTCTACAAATACGGCGTCGCGGTTGTCGTCAGAGTCGGTGAGGTTGATACAGAATCCCGCCTTTAACTCACTCGGCTTAAGGTCTCTGGGTTCGTTGGTTTTTTCCAGCGTTCTGCGAATTTCCATCTAGTTTTGGGCTCCATGTTTTATATCGGTGATGCGTATTTCTTTGGGTGTGAGGGTATAGCGGATGATGTACGGGGTTCCGGTTACTACCATCTCGCGCCGGTTGATAAAGTTTGTGGTTCGCCCACTCTTGGGGAAGTCAACTATCCGTCCAAAGGTTTTATAGATTCTCTGCCGCACGTTTAAAGCGTTCTGTAAACCGCTGTCCTCTGCGATGTATTGAAAGATTTTCTCCTCGCGTTGGCGGATGACGGGCGTTAGCGTGATCTTCAACTAGCCTTCCTCCGCTCCGCACGTTCCAGTTTTTTAAAGAAGCTATCCATATGGGTTTCGTGCTCCTCCATCGTGATCCAGCCCACGCGGTCAGCCTCGGCAATGATGGCCTCATGCTCGGCATGATCGGCGCGTACTCGTTCCAGGTATTGCTCAATTGCAAGGTTGATAACAAACGTCCTATCGCGTTCATAGGCGGCGGCGATGGTGTCTAACTCGTCCACTATCGCCTCATTGATTCGGAAACTTACGTTTTTCATTCCCATGTGTGGAGCATAGCACATCATAACGCTATGTATGACAACTATATTTCACGCAAAAATATGCCCTTTCCGCCTGTGGCATCCTTGGGAAAGGGCTAATCAGAGAGGATGCAGCGTCTGCGCGCCTTACTCGATATGAACCTTATAGTTTTGTGCCGGCGTCCCGCTGGGTGTGGGGTTCTCGTGTGGGCTCGGATAGTCGCTGATCTTGGTCGCGGTCCCGTGGATGCCGGCTGCGGCCAGACCTATCAGGAGATAGGTGGCCAGCGTCGTCCAGGTGAACTCAAAGCGAAAGACCACAAACAATCCCACGGCCGTCAGTGTGGCATTGCCCAGAACGCCTCCCCAGCCATTTAGCAGGGGAAGAAACAACTTCGCCAGTTGCAGGGATCCCGCAACGATGACGGCCAGCAAGAGGATGCGTTCTGGATCGGTAAACATAGGATCTCCAGATTTTAACTCGGTTCGGATTTAACCAGACCTTCGGGGCTCAAACTCGCTTAGGGCTCCGTTGCTTCCGCTCATTCGTACTCTCCTCTTTTGCTTCTTCTACCGCCTGTAGAGTTGGTACGGATGGCGGCTCCGCCTTCGCGGTGACTACTTCCAGTTTGTTTTCTCCGAAGCGCCTGACGGCGTTAACCTGCCACGCTACGGTTGCAATCGGCGCGGAAGACTGAACGGTAAACTTGCCGCCAACTATGCGCGAAGCTGCAAGCATGGTAAGCACTGCCCCATCTTCAAATACCTGGGTGAGCTGTACGCTACGGTCTTCGGTGTAGGTCAATGCCTCGAAGTAATCGGGGAGTGTCACTTCTGCGGTGCCGTTCGCGGTCACAACTTCTCCGCGATAGTAGACTCCCCACTCCGGGCCTTCGAGACAGCTATGCACGAGGTCTTTGGTTTCATCGAGTGGATGCGGGATTCGGAAACTCTTACCGGCTGCGGTGATCGTACCGGCGCAAGTGATGTTTCCATTCGTGTCAATGATGAGGGCATCTATCAGGTTGGCTGCATTGGCCGATGACACCCTGAGATGTATTGTTCCCCTGCCGCCACCAGCGCCGAAGGAATCCAGCGTAGTGGTATCTGCGCCCCATGCTAGGCGCGCACTTCCATTCACAACACCCGCGACGCCTGTAACTGTTACGCCTCCAAATACTGAGACGGATGCACCAAAAGCAGCGTTCGCGCCAACATCGAATTTAAGACTCTCTATTCCTCCCGATACATTCGCTGCCCACTGTCTGAACATCATCGTTGCGCGTGTTGCGTTGCTGCTTACCGCGTCAAATATCGTTTGGTCTCCAGTTGTACCAAGTCCAACCGAACTCACTCCGGTTGGAAAACCGGCTTGCCCTTTGATGTTCAGCCCTAATTTGCCGGTGATGGATGAGGCAAACGTGTTTGCTCTATCAAGTAATGCCACGTTTGCGGGGTCGATTGAAGTTCCCCATGCGGTTCCGGTCGATACGCCTATACCTGCGCCTGGGTAGACGGTTGGCCCTGCGGGGCCGGTTGCGCCTTGTGGCCCTGTGGAGCCTGTTGCTCCTGTTGTGCCGGTGTCACCCTTAACCCCTTGTGGCCCTTGTGCCCCTGTCGCACCTATCGGGCCTTGTGGCCCTTGTGGGCCTGTTGGCCCAACAATTTTCCCGCCGTCTACCCATACCGCTCCACCCCACGTCCATATGTGGCCGGTGTCTTGGGTGATATAGGCATCTCCAATGGTGTTGCCGGTAGGTGGCAGATTAGCCGCTGACGCTACGCTGCCTTTGATTGCTACTCCTGCTCCTGCGGGGCCGGTGGCTCCGGTATCGCCTTTGGCTCCGGTTGGGCCTTGTGGCCCTGTGGCTCCTGCTGGCCCTGGGGCTCCTGCGGCTCCTGCGGGGCCGGTGTCGCCCTTTGGCCCCTGTGGGCCTTGATCCTGCGGGGTATTGGCATACGTGCGAACGGGGGAGCCATTAACCAGTACGTCTCCACCCTGTTCATTCAGGCGTATGGCCTGATCGAATCCGCCTCCTATTGTCCTGCCTTGCAGGTCGATAGTGTTTGTGGCGGCGAGGGCATTTATCTCTAACCCTTTCGCGCCTGGGCCTTCGTCAATATCTCCCATCCACAAGTTGTATGTATTCGGGTCAGTTGCGCTTTTGAAGGCGCGTAGTGGCCCTGCGAATCTTCCCCGTAATGCGTGAACGCTACCGGCCTCGGTAATCTCCGCGTTCGCTCCAATCTGTACTAATCCGCCGTGGTAGTTGAGCCTTATGATTTGATCGTATGACCCATTTATTGTCTCGCCTTGCAGGTCGATAGCTGCCTCTATTGGAACGCCTGTAACAGCCATCCCTCTTGCGCCATTCTGGTACGGTTCGCCTACCCAAAGATTGATTTCATTATTGAAGTTGAAGAGATACAGACCTTGCGGCATGAGGACGCGATAGTTGCCCACTCCTGGCTGTACTTCTCCGCGCATCAGGATATGCGGTGCTTGCCCCTCTTGCTGAATCCCAAACTGGAAGGACGGTACATTCTGCCCTATCTTTCCGGTGGCTATGAGGTTGGCTGTACCTTGGCCGCTGGTGCCGTTCGGGTCGAATCCCATCTGTAGGCTTGCAGGTTGTGTTCCCGCTGGCCCATGAGCTATAAACGCTCCCTGATCGAAGTCCTTCGGAATATACCGCGTCCCGTTCCACTGCCATATCTGATTGTTGCCGGTGCGGTTGTCCCATAGCAGGATGCTGGCGTTGCCTCCGGTGACGGCGGCTATATCGTCGGCAACATTAATGCCCTGCGTGATGACAACCGTTCCGTATCCAATCGTGTTGCGCGCGAAATCAACTCCAGCCTGGATGGTTTGGAGAGCACCGTTGCCTACCACATAAAACGTAGTGTTTATCTGGTCGATTCCGATTGGTGCGGTGTGTGTGGTCGTCGCCATCGTCGTGCTCCTTTAGGTCTGATAAATCTTTGCGATGCACCATCCGAGAAATGCCAGTATCAAAGCCAGTGCCCCCGCGAGGATCTTCATAAACATTCGCGTTGCTGGATCCTGGGGGTCATACTGGCCGTTTCGATATGGCATCCGTCACCTCTTCACCGTCATCAACACAACGAGGAAGACTACAAAAGCAAGAGACATAATCACGCAAACCGCTAGGGCTCTCATCAAGGTTGGCTCCAGGTTCCGGGAATATCTGATTTCAGAATCCCTCCGGTGTCTGCAACAAAGCATTGGGTAGTCACGCTAAACGGCCGCGGATCCAGCGCGGAGCCGTTGCGAATCGAGCTCCCCCAGCTAACCGTGTGGCGTCCCTTGTTGTTCTGTTTAAGGATGAAGACGTAAAGCTGTCCTGGCGTGATGTTCTTGACGCGGATCTTGCTTATAGAGGTCTCCATGCTGACCACAAAGGTTTCGCCGGCCAAGGCATCTATGACCATCGACTGTGCCGCGTCTACTTGTAGGAGTCTTCTCATTGCCATGTTGCTGGGCCTACGGGCCACAGCGCTCCGTTCTCATCCGCCACAAAGGTCTGGATGGTAGTGGAGTTCGCAAAGGGATCAACCAGGACAGCGTTATGCACGTTAGCCGGCCACGCGAAGGTATGGCCTCCCACTCCGTCCTGCACGATGATGAAGGTGTACAGGTTCCCCGGCTTCATGTTTGAAATAGCTGCGTTGCCTACATTGCCCGTGAGTGTCGCTTTAAACGAGATGTAGATTCCGTCACCTGGGAAGGTGACGTTATCCCCAGCTATTCCAAGATTCAGCAGCAGATTGGACAGCAACGGCGGCAAGGGCGGCGGCGGCTGGTTCGGGTCGTAAGGATCTATGAGGTTGAGGTCATAGGTTCCCGGTACGCTCAGAAAACGATAGGCGTTGACCTGGGCTATGTCGCCATTCTCATCCTTGATTGTCACCGTGTAATACGTTACTGCCGGCGATATCTCATCGTTCGGCGCAACTGTGAAGGTGAACGTGCCAGCGGCGTCAATGGTGATTGCATCATCCTGCAGCCGCGCAACCAGGGCAACTCCGTTGTGTCGCGGAACGCGGCTCCCGTACCCGCACAGCATTACCTCTACCTGCCCTTTTACGGCGGCGGCGTTGATTGCGGATTGGAGTTTGCCTGTAACCGTGACCATTGCTCTTACCTCATCCAAAAAATGTCATCTGGCCTACTGTTGCAAGACGCGGGTGGCTTTCGGGATCGCTGAGAATCGTGTCCGTAAACCAGGGGCAATTGACGTTGTGGAGCTCTGCGTAATAAAGAGACTTCTGGCCTTGCTCGTTATTCACGGCCGAGTCGTCGGCGGTGCCGTAATACACATCGTCAATGCGGCGGAGCAAGTCTCTGAATCCTCCATCGCGCGGGTTTGGCTCCTGAATCGTGTGGACGGTTCCGCGAAATTCGTCGGCCGTGATGATGACTTTCAGCCAGTCGCCTCCCTGCCAGCCGGCCGCTACGCGGTTAGCGAGTACCTGGGCCACGGCAAGCATGGTGTCTGTGCCTCCGTGGTGGTAAGCCTCCTGCACCACAAAATCAGCGAGTTTACCTTTTACGTAACTCTCGTATGTCACTTGCTCTGCCCTCTCTTCGGGACCACAGACAGCTCTGCCGCGCAATACTGCTTCTGCTCTGTGGTTAGTTCGGGTGGCGAATTGGTGAGGAGAACATTGGGAGATAGCAGCGCGAGGCAATACGCTTGCGAAGTCATCGGTACACCCTGGGCCGCTGCAATCTTGTTGGCGAATCCCACATTGATAACCAGCATGTGGTGATAACAGCCAAGCGTGGGGATCAGGAGAACGATGCTGGCGCCGGCCATCTTCATACTCTCCCCCTGGCCTTGCGGTACTCCTCGAGTTGTTCGCGGTAGAGGAGGCTTACATCTCCCATGCTCACGGGGCCAAAGGCTCTATCCACTTCCTCCTCAGTCAAGACGCCTTCCTGAATCAAGCGCAACATCGCTGTCCTCCAGCCGCGATATCTCTCCGAGGTCGGCACATCAAATTCATCGAAGCGCATCAAACTCCACTCAGGACCGCGCGGATATTGGAGATACGTGACATATTTCACGGTTCGTACACCGTCCTGCCACACCCATGCCCAGATTCCAACCCGATCCATAATCACGTTGTCACCCAGCCAGAAGCGCGCGTTTGATAGATTGCGCTGCTTCTGCACGATCAATCTGGTTTTGTCGTCTGGCTCCCAGACATAATCCACGGCCGGCTCTATGCTGCAATTGATTCCTGCGTTTCTGAGTTTCTGAAAGACGGCATGAGGATGCAGGATGTTGACTAGACGGGCCTCTTCGTTCTCTTTCCCCATCCATCGCTCTTGCCCCTTCCATCGGTTCGGGGCGCGCGCGGCATAGTTCTCCGCAAATATGCGGCTCTCTTCGTCCATAAGCTGCTGGTTGTTGGTATCGACATAGGGCAACGGCTCCGCGACTACGGGCGTGGGTAGTTCCTCGTCGTAACTCATCTCGACGCGCTTCAGGTTGCTGCGGATCTCGCCGGCCAGTTGCTCACTCATTTTGATCCCTTCTTCGGTGTCTCGTCTGCGATTACCTTTCCGTTCTTGTCAATCAATCTGTCGCCTTCCCAGTGTGGAGCGTCGGCGGGTGCGTACTTCGATTCGTTTGAAAACGTGTGGTGATATGGCGTCTTGTAGGTATCGGGGAAATGTGGCCTGTTGTCGAACTGGCTTACCTTGGTCTTTCCCCCTCCCTGGCCGATTACGTTGTCCTTGTAGTAACCGCGCATATCGTAGTTATTGTCTGAAGCGGAAAATGTTGGATCTGGTTTTTCGCTTGCCGTCTCGGATGGGATCTTGTTGGCTCTTACCCATGTTTGAAAATCCTTCTCCTGCTCTGGCGATAGCTTCGTTGCATAGGGGCTATCTACTTTCTGCCTCCTTATCTGAAGTGGACTGCTTCAGTACAGGTTGCGGGGATGGCTGGGCTTCCTGCCGATATGCGTCATGCGCCCCAATAAAACTAGGGAGAATGACTGGGAACATCGCTTTAGTCACTTTCCCGTTTTTCGCAACGTCTTCAACAAAATCCGCGAACCCTGGATTTGTGGCCAGCCTATTGAGCAATAGCTTGCGCGTTGCGTTGATTGTGCCTTTCGGGAGTTTGCCGGCTGCTATAGCCTCGCCTCCCATCTCATCAAGTGCGGAGTTAAAGGCTTCGGCGTTTGGAACGGATTTAGTGAGGTCGGCAATCTTGGTTAGCGTATTTAGAGCATCGGGACCGATCGCATCCTTAACGGCCTGAGTTCCATATTTCATCTGCACACGATTCAATCCTGTGCGAAGTCTTGTACCTACTATGTTGCGCGGTACGTCCGCTCCTTTAGCTACGCCTTCATCCAAGTTGTCATAAGCTCTGTCGATCACATCTCCCACGGCATCATGGATAAAGCTCTTTGCGTAAGCGGCTTTTGTGGCGCGATAAACTTTTGGTCCCAGTTCGCGCGCGTGAGTCCTTAGCAGGTCATCCATATCCACCTGCAGAGAATCAACTAGCGAGTAGTCGCGGTTTTTGTATGCCTTCTTAATCTTCTGCTGCAGGTCTGCGAAATTGTTGCCGGTCTCTTCGTTGACTTTGGTATAGAAGTGCTCTTTTGCAGCGTCCTTGATAGCGTCTCCGCTCTGGCTGTAGCTCTCAACCCCCTGGGCGTACTGCTCTGGGTCAAAGTCAAGGTGTTCGCTCAAATCATCTAGCGTCTTTTTTGCGCTCTCATTGGCGAGATTCTTTACGGCCTGTTTACTGGCAGCTTGTTGCTGACGCGCAATCACGGGCTGCTCGCCAATAGTCGTTACTTTCGCCGCAAGTGGATCCGGTTCTGATCCCTGCGAGGCGAGGATTGGGGCTTTCTCTCCAGCAAGATTCACCTCTCCCGGCCGAATCCTCTCCGTAACATCTCCCGCATATCTCTCTGTGCGTCCTAATCCGCCTCCTATCAGGGTCGCCACTCCTGCCCCTATTGCGGCTTCTCCTGGCGTTGCTCCATGCTCCAACTCTTGCGCTCCGGTGACGGCTCCCTGTCGCAATCCGATAGTCAAAGCCTTCGCTGCTGCTGGGTGTTCTGCAGCTATGTTTAGGAAGGACTGGACACCTTTCAACCTTGATAGATAACTACCTTTGAATAAGGGTAGGAGTTTCGTTCCCAGCCACTCCAGTTCCTTATCTCCAAACGCATATTCCCCAGCCTGTTCCCCAAATCCGCCTATCATTTTTCCAGCTGTATCAAGTGGCTGGGCGGCCTCCCGCTGCAATACTTCGGGGGGATGAGACAGGCTTAATCCTTCGGGCTGCAATATGCGGGGTAGATGCGCCATCCCTTGCGATGCCATCGTGCTTGCACCTTCGCGCAAGTCGCTAAAAAAACCCTGCTCGGATGGCTTCGGTATTACTACGCCAGCGTCCTGCGCTTGCTGTGCGGCGGTATCTTCCACGGTTGCGCCTGGGGGAAGTCCTGACGCCTGACCGTTGCCCACTGGCGGTGCTGCTGCTGGTTCCGGTGCTGCTGCTACGCTGGCTCCTGGGGGTAGAGGCATCACTTACCTCCCTGGGTTATGGGCTGATAGTCGTTCCCTGCTGCATCTGCGGAATGGCCAATAGTCGCGCCACTTTTATCTTTAACCCTGAACCTTCCCGCTGGTATCGTCGGCTCTTGCGGTTTTACTCCGCCTTCGCCTGGGGTGATGCCTCTTGCTGTGGCGAGATTGCCCATCGTATTTACGATTTCCTGGCGCTGCTCTGGGGCAAACCATGTGCCATGCAGTTCGTGATAAGCGCGCCCCTTAAGTGATCCCATCCAGCTACGCGCATTGATGAGCATGCTTTGTTGTGGCCCTGACATGCGGAATCCGGAGCTGGGTTTAGCCAACTCAAAGTATTTATCCATCAGGGCTTCATCACCCGATCCGGTAAACGCTTTTGGGTTCTGTGCTCCCTGCCCCATATAAAGATCCGCATACTCCATCGCATCTCTAGCTGGCTTCGTCGCCTTTTCTACGGCGGCATCCTGTTTGGCCTTGGTTCCAAGTTTGTTAATGTTGTCTGGAGCATTAACCATTTGCGTTGGGTTTTTGCTGTTGTAGAAAACGGTTTTTCCGTCTTTATCCTCCCCAATTACCCAGGTCGGCTCCGCTCCGCCTGTCTCCTTCAGCCGCTCTTTACTCTTCTGTATTTCCTTCGTCGCCTCGTCCAAAGCCTTCACGGGGTCATTCGGCAATAGCTTGTTCCATTTGGCTATGATTGCCCCATCTTGGGTGGTAGGCGTCTTCTCGCGGTCAGTCCTCGCCTTCGCCTGTTCGTTCCTGAACGCTTCGCTTGTTATCTTGTCGTTGGCGGCTTGCTGCCCCATCGTTCGCTTGAAGTAATCCGAATACTTTTCTCCTGCTGGCGCGATATGTTCCGTCTTTACCGTCTTCGTCTTGTCGTCGGGGTCAAGCGATAGGGAGAACCAAGGAGTAGTGCTTGTGGTTCTCTGATTACCGGCTGTGCCTGGGATATTCCAGAAGTTCGCTCCACCTTTGCCGTTCGGCTCCACAAATACATTGCCTTCCATGTGGGCTTTCATTGATTTCGGGTCGGCTATCCCCCTCTGTGCAAGGTCCTTGGGATCGCTCACGTTCATGGCTATAGGTGTCGCGCCCATTTCATCCAGAGTTTTTGCGTGATTCAATGCCCGTTCTGCCTGTTCGTCGGCATACTTTTGGGGAAGATTCTTGTAGTTCCATGCGTTTATTACGTTGTCCTGATTCAGCTTCACCATCTGCGCCTGGTGGAGTACCTGTTTATCAGCGTCTTCCTGTCGCTCTTTATTAACCTGTAATCCATACTCTGTGCCGGCTGCTGCACCCTTAAATGCTCCTCCTGGGCCTCGTGAATTGGCTGCTCCCTGTGCCGCTCCTCCGAGGGCTGCGGCCGCTATGCGGGACCACTTCTCTCCGGTAGTGGAGGGATCGTGGGTCATGGTCACATTTCCATCCTTATCCTTGGTCACATGGATGGTGGTATCGCCTCCCAGAATCCCTCCAACTTTATCCAGAATGTTGCGCCATGTTGACTCGTGATAGCTGCGCTCAATGTCGGGATTATTGGGTGCGGTTTCGCTGGGAATAGAGGTGGGATATGAGGGGTCAATCGTGGCCATCGGCTCGGCTGCGGCGGGTGCTGCGGCGGGTGCTGCAGGGGCCGCAACCATAGCATCCGGGGGAACGGTATTGCCGGGGTTCCACGTAGGGTCCGGGGGTGCCAACATTGCCAGTGGATCGTTCTCCATAACGCCTCTCTTTTAAGCCTGGGCCAGCTTCAGGAAATGATTGAATACGCGGGTAAATATCCAGCGTATTGAGCGGTGTTTCCGTACCATCGCGGCCGCGCGCTCACCAAAGCGGATATAGAGATTCAATAACCAGTGTCCCGTAAAGTTGTTCTGTAGCCATTTGCGAATGGTTACGGTGCGCGGGTCATACCATCCGCCATATATCTCTGCGGCTATCCAGCACATCGGAATCTTGGTAGCGGCTCCCGCTCCAATGGCTCCCAGAGCTCCGAAAGCTGCTCCCCAGGGTGCAAACGCGGCATCGGACGCGGCTTTGGCGGTGGCTCCTGCGTTGGCTCCTGAAGTATTGGCTACTCCTGCGTAGCCTGTGGGGTTTAGGAGGCCGGCTGTGGATCCCAGAACATTCGCGGCGGCGTTCCAGTTCTGGTATCCCTGCGCGTAATTCTGCATGGTGATCGAGTTGTCTCCCGCTGCTCTGGTGGCGGCGGCGGCGTTAGCGTTCTGGGCTATAAGGTTGGCGTCCACGCTCGACGGTAGGAGAGTATTGCCGCCTCCTCTTGCCGCGAGGATCTGGGCTGTCGCCTTCTGCGCCTGGGCGTAATCCGTGGCCACTCCCTCTACATTCTGAGTACGCATGGCGTTTTCTTGTCCCTGGCTGAATCCGGTCTGGGACGGGCCGGCCGCTAGGATCGGCTGAAAGATGCTCGTTAGCGCGCCGGTAATGGCTTGGTTTTGCCCAAAAACCTGGGTGTACTGGGTGGAAAGCTGCTTGTAAAACTCGTTTTGCTCGTCGCTTATGTTTTTGAGGTCGGTATTATCTCCGCACATTGGGGGGTACCTCGCTACTTTCTAATGCTTGTGGGAACGCTTCCCAAGCCTCTGTGTCGCCTTTTTGGGGGTTATCTGGTGTCACCGGCCATATCGAGCGGATGAGAAGTCCTGGCGACTCCCGGAATCCGAGACGCTTTTTGGCGAAATTTGCCAGTTCCACGCCTTCGGTATCGAAGATGACCTCCCGGAAACGGTTGTTGCGGAAGATATCGCCTATCCAAGCGAAGCCTTTGAGGAGTGCGGAACGGTTGCGCGCCTTGTCTTCGGCTCCCTCTATAGCCGGGAACTGGATCGAAATACGGACGGCGGTGGCGGTCTTGAAGTAGAAAACAACTATTCCCTGCTCGTCCTCCAGTGCCCACGCATCCTCTCCGGGGTTCAATTTGAGGAAGTAATCCGCGTCCATCCTGCCCTGGTGGTACTGGTCGGCTCTGATCTGAACCTCCAGATATGGCCTGTCCTTCTCGCTCAGGGGGCGAACGGTATAGCCGGCGAAGGTGAACGCTTGCGGTGGTCTCATGCTCCCGCCTCCAATCCCAGAGATTGCTGGCTTCCCAGATTGGTCACGGCATAGCCGAAAGTTCTCATCCTGTCATTGGTCCAGAGCGGGAAACTGGTATCGCAGGAGTCGGACTTTACGCGATAGGCATGACCCAGCTTTGCCGGCGTTGAAGCGCGGCCATAGTGAAATTTCTTGCAGTGTTTATGCGCGAGTTGTGCCCAGCGGTAGGCCGTCGCTTTGAATCTGTCACTGCCGCCTAAGAAGATTCCAGAGAAGAGATGCAGGGAGTTTTCGACTTCCGCCAACTCCATCCCGTCCTGAACGGCCAGATACCACGGCCATCCGTTCGGCAATTTCATTCTCCATTCCAGCGAAAACTCTAGGGATTCACAGCCGTTTGCAACTATGTCCGGGGTTACGGCCATGTAGGGATCTGACGCCACGGCAAAAGCCTGATCCAGCCGCTTTTCAAAGGTCTCGGTGGGGAATCCCTCGCCATGTAGATATGACCCAAACGCTCCGTTATCAAAACCCCAGGGCTCGTATGCGAATGGGGTGGGTTTCCGGGCTACAAACATCCTTCCCCAACCCCTTTCTTGAAGGGTTTGCAGGTTGCGGGATGAGCGGGTTTCTCCTAGTAAAATCTTCATGCTCCCGCTCCTCTCTTGGCTGGCAGAATCCTTTGCGATGGAGTGTTCCCCTGGCCGTAAAACTGCCGGGCAAATGCGTCTCCCGTGGAGGCCATAAGCGGCATCGAAGAGAGCATGAAAGGACTGCGCGCGGTGGGGTCTGTAGGGGTGGGGGAGGAGGGCGAATTATTGCCCTGCTGCGGGGGTGCTGAGGCTGGCTCCCATCCCTTCAAATCGACCTTCGCGGATGCCTTGATAGAGGGCATTATTGGCTCCTCATTTCCTGCCACGTTTGGCCAAAAATAGTGAAGGTCAAGAGCTCGTTTGCGGCGTCTTCAGCCGGCCACGAAATCTCCATCTGAAAGTGTCTGCACCATGCCGCACTTTGGCTCTGCGCGAAGTGGTATCTATCGCTGTAAAGTGTCTTGCTCGGAGGGAGATTAGTAGGGTCCTGGCGGGTACGATCCAGAGGCTCAAAAGGCTCTGAAACTACCCCCGCAAACTCCCCGCTAATCTCCCCCAAAAGCAGTGCGAGGCTGGCGCGAGTTCCGACGCGAACAGCCTCTAGGGTGATAAATGAAAGGGCGGCTAACTGACCCGGCTGGGCCAGTACAATACTCCCGAAACGGGACGAAACGGGGTACGGCGTACCATTGTCCAGCCGGCTCGTTATATCCCGCTTCATAATTGGGCCGGCTGCGGTTCCTGCCCACAAAAGCAGAAACTTTCCGGGTAGGACTTCGACACTCTGAACACATCCCATGCCGGCGATATTGGCGCGAGGGCTCCACGCGCTCCCCTGTTCGGGTGCATTGTTCGAGTTCATCCTGTACCAGTAGCCATTTCCATTGGCTACATAGAGCGCGGTTTCTCTGCTGGATTGGGTGTGGAAGGTAACAAAAGCCTGGGCGGGGTCAAATTCTTCTTCAAACCTGTCTGCAATTGGAAAGCCAACTTCGATGATTCCCGCCGAGGGATCAAGGGCGATAACCATGTTGTTGCCCTGCATAAGCAGGGGTGTGGTCTTGTTGATCGTGAAAGCGTCATAGTGGAGCAACGGCAATTGCTCCACGAAAACAACCATGTAAAGGGGATCGCTGGAGGTCGCGGAACCAAGGATGATGTACGCATCTCTTACCGTGAAAACCACGAGGCCGAGGGTGCAAACCCAGAATCTCGTAATCTTTGATTGCGCGGTAAACGTGGTGTTGAAACCTGAGTTTCCGCTTGATCCGCTAACAATGGCATCCGGGCCGCTGGAGACGTAAACGACGTTTCCCACGGCGGCAAAGATCCTTCCAAGGTGATACCCCAGGCATGTGGCTCCCGCTGGGAGTGGCGTACCTTCGCCGGCGCGCTGCGCCTGTATTGCGGGATTCAATCCAGAGTCCGGGGTGTGGTCGAGATAGGACCATTTCACTCCGGGGGCGGGGTTCGGAATGGTATCGAGATAGAGAAAAGTTGATCCGCCTTGCGGGGTGCGATAGATGACAACCTGGGTCACTCCCGGCTGTGTTGATCCGTCACCCTGTACCAGTACCTCGTTGCCCTGAATGACGGTTATGGGAATGGACGCGGGACTCATGTTGCTTATGTCGCCGGTGGTCGGGTTCTTAAAGGCGTATCCATAGCTAACGGGCGCGGTGGATGGTACGGAATACGGGCCTTTGTTCTGCCAGATAACCAGCGCGTCTCCGGTCAGCGCGCCTATTTGGTTCTCGAATTTCGCGGGTGCGCTTGGACTCGTCGTACCCAGTTGGTAAACGGTCTGTAGGTAGCCGTTAGGGTCAAGAATCGTCGGGGCGGTGGTAATGTTGTTCGATACTCCGCTGGGATTGCCGGCGAGTGTAGCTATGTCGGTCCAGCTCAGGACGCGGCCAACGTTCTGCCAGATGAGGCCGTTGGTGCCGTCGCTGATTTGCATGTTGACCTTGCTGGCCGCTCCCCAGTTCGGTGCGGTTCCGCTGCCGTTAGCGGTGCCTCCGTGGATCGCTACGAAAAGTTGGTCCGGGGTTCCTGGCGGGTTTGTGATGTGGCCTATTACAAGGTCTCCCAGACCATAGCCAAAGCCAGACACCCATGCTCCTGCGCCTCTGTTCGTCCATGAAATCGTCCCGTCAAGGGATGAGACCGGCCAGTTTGGTTCTCCTGATCCAAGGTGCCCAGTCATTGCAGGATCGCCGGCAAGGGCGAAGTGACCATAACTATGGAGGTTCGCGTCGCTGCCTCGAATCACTACAAAGTTCCAGAACACTGTGGGAACATCGGGGCGGGGAACCCATGCCGCCTGAATCGTACTTGCTGCCCAGGAGGGATAGGGATTCGGGCGCGGCTGCTGGACGGCGGTGGGCGCGGTGGTCGGCGCGGTGATTCCCCAGGTCCACACGTTCCCGGTGTCGTAATGCCAAAGCATGTTATCGACGCCATTCGTGAAATAGAGGGTGTTTCCGACGCCTAAAAAGTAGGTTGATCCCGCTCCCGCGCTCTTGGTAAAAAGCACGTTCTTTGTGTTGGGGCCGGTGGCGTCAAAGACCTGTCCTCCACCCATGCCGGTATCCGCTAAAACCTTGATGAACTCGGTTGTAAGGGTGAAGGTATTGAAGCTGTAAAAGCGATTGACCGGGGGAAAAGTCTGGTTGTTATAAACGGTGTTTCCGCATCGGCGGCGGAGAGTGAGACGCGGGGTTATCTCTGCGTTCTGGCCGGCCAGAATCGAGTCCTGGCGGCTCATCCCGTACTTCTCCTGATACTCACTGGTGGCGGCATCGCGCAATTGGCTGCGGTTCGTCCAGAGCCCGGTAAAGATCCGGTTAGTATGCAGGGGCGCGAAGCTGGTAGGTTCGCCGGCCGCTCCTGCTTGCTGGAGAAGATTGGCCATTAGGCGTTCCCTCTCGCCTGTGCGCCTTGCTGCGCGGCCATCGTCTCGCGTCCCTGCTGGGTGATGAGGTCAAGCCAGTTGCCGAGGAAGATATTTCTCTGCAGGGCGGTTAATCCGTCCTGTTCACCTAGCAAATGGCTGGTGAATTTTGAGAGGAATATCGGCGCGCGCGCGTCTTTGGTGAGAAGCGAGACAATCCCCAGGAATCCCCAGTCGTAGATGTAGCTTTTGTGGTCGGGAATCGGCTTCCAGGTACTTGCCAGCGAGGTCATCGGTACGGCTGCGCGCTGGTAGAAAGCATCAATGATGTACGGCGCATCGGGAATTGAGTTGAGGCGGATGACAATGCCGTCCTCGTCGTCGTTCTGGACGGCGGCTGATCCGGGCCGCTTCACTGTGGCATCTTCCGCGAGTGCCTTACGGACTTCGATTTCTTTTTTGTCGCCGGTCTTTGGGTCGGTAAGCCATACCTGCTCCAGAAAACCAAAGTCTGTAACCGTGTCGATTAGATAGTCCTGCCCCCAGTCGTCAACGGCCGGGTCCAGCTCCAGATGAATCTGGCCACGGTTGAAAGACCATTTGAACGGTGGGCCAAGGATGGTTTGCTTGACGATGTTGGCCGCGCTCAATGCCGGCTCCGCGTTCGATATGTCCACGGGCTGATAGCCAAGGAAGGGCATCGACCAAAGCGCGCTTGACATGATGTTGCGGGTTGCGCTCATCGCTTATCTCCATCCGTAGCGATACGGCCAAGGACCGGGATCGCTGGTGTAGCTGGGTGCCATTACGCTCTTGTCGGGGAAGAATCCTTTGGCCTCATCTTCGCGGTCATTCTGGCGCGCCTGGGCATCGAGCGCGGCCAGCCATTCGCCTTTCATCTGCGGATAACGGGCCTTCACTGCGGGATTGGTGGAGTAGCGGTGGGCGTAGGCCACGCATCCATCCCTGAACCACTTCGCCTGATCGTCGGGAACGGGATCAATCTTTTGCTTCATGTTCAAAAACGGAATGGCCTTCTTCTGACCCCATAGCCTGATAAGCCATACGTTTCCACATTCGGGCGGAATCGGGTTGAAGCGGAATCCCTGGGCGTGTGGATCCACAACCAGCCAAACGCATGTCCCGTCTGTGATCGTCTGGCCGGCCGGCCAGTTGTCGGGCTGGGTGGCTGGGTCTGGCCACAGCGGAGCGGCGGGGGGAATCAGTCCCGTGGTTCCGTACTGCACAAGGATGAGGATGTTTCCCTGGGCATCGAGTATGTTGGTCGGCGGGTTCGACGGCGCGGAGGCTGCGCCTATCGGCTGCGTGTAGACTTCCTGCGGTCCTGGCCACGCGCCTTGTTCAAGGTCACTGTTGTAGAACCATGCCGCCTGATAGGGGAAACCCGATTGCACGTTTGCCATTGGGAGATCCCTGACAACGTAGATTGGCCATGTCGGGGGCGGATAGGTCGAATTGTTCACGTCAATCCGTAAACCATTCTCCAGCCATCCAAGCTCGTTGATCGGTGTTGCATAGTCCTGTTGGTAGCTCGTTAGAGGGAAGGGCGGAATTTTGAGGCGGTTCCACTTCCACGGGAAACGTACACTCAGCAACTCGCTCATCACATCGTTGGCGATAGTCAAAGCGGGTTCGGCGGCAAAACCTCCTGTGTTGTTAAACAGGGGGTTGAGGTCTCCAATAGCGGAGACCCCATCCATGATTTGCTGCAGCCTTATCGTGCTGTTTCCCACGGCTCCCCCTTATTTACCTTTAGCCGGCTGCTTGTCCCTGTTTGAAATCCGCTGATGTGGGACTGGCTTTAGTGCCGGCTTCCTTGGTGGACTTGTCTGCCTTCTCGCGCGCCTTCTGCTGGTCGTCAAATTCCTTTCGGCGCACGTCTGGGTCTTCGCGGGTGAGGGCATTGATCGCCGTTTCCATCGACTCCTCGCGCATCACATCCGGGTCTTGAAGGGTGTTTTGTGCGAGTTGGACCTTTTTGTTTTGCTCGGTCTGGATGGCGTTGAGCTCATCATTGGCGGCTTCGTTCTTCTCCGCCTGGTCGATGAGGTAAGCGCGGCGGTCACGAGCGGCCTTTATCTCGGAGACCTGCCCCAGCGTTTTTTCTTCAGGGTCGATCCTGCCTTTGTCGATATCGCCTTTTTCGTATTCCGCTGGTGTCTGGTTGGATTTGCGGCCGCGAATGGCGTTGGCGTGTTCGCCGCTGCCGGCTCCGCGAGGTTCGGCGGTTTGCGTGGTCATGTCTGGCTTCACTTTCTGCGGAGGTTTCCGCTTTGGGGTTTGTGGTTCTCTCGTGCGTGGTCGTATTAAGCGGCGGGTTCGGCCTTGGTGATGACGAACAATTGCGTTCCGCTTGGCTCGTTGTCGGTTGGGAGGTTTACTGCCCACTGGTATTCCTCATAAAGTTTTCGATAGAGGGCTTTGTCTTCGACGGATGCCTTGCGCGCGTTCAATGCGGTATCCGGTGGCTCCCAGACCTTCGAGCATCGTTGGCAAAGGACGATCATGGGACCGTGGCTAAGCGTGTGCTTGATGACGGCATAGTTGTGGTCGTTGCCGTGAGCAAGCTGCTGCACACCCTTGCCGCCTTTCTTGTGCCAGCAATTCGCCTGGATTGCCTCCTGACGCGCGCGCGCATCAAGCAGGTCAACATTGCGGCGTTCCGCGCGGAGATGCCTTGCGGCTCGGTTGTTCCGCATCTCCTCCACGCGCTCCCGCGTCTCTTCAAGCTGGAGGGCTTCCAACTCATCCGTGATTGACTTCTTATCAAGTGCCATGACGTTTCTCCGTGGCTTCAAATTTCGGAACTGGGGGAGTGCTGGTGGGACACTCCCCCGTTCCGCGTCTCAGTGGGGTGAGGCGCGGCGTTCCGTCTCTTTTAGGTCAGTGCGGTTGCGGCATCGAAGTAACGGATGCGCTGGACAGGATCCGGTGGAAGGGTCGCCGTATACATGGTGTTATAGCTGGCGAAACCTCCAATCATTTTCGACGGATCATAGCCTGAAGGCTCGGTAATCCTTCGGACCCAGACCTGGATGTTGCGCCAGTCGCCGTCTCCGATGGCGGTATTTTCTTTCGCGCCAAACGAGATACCGATTACGCCATCCTTTGCGATCACATACGTCCGTAGCTTCACGGGCGCGGTGCCGGTCTGCTTAACCAGGGTTGACTGGTGGAAGCTGACGCCACCCCAATCAATGACCGTAAGCGAGTCACCATCGGGGCTTGGGAGCTCGCGCAGCTTCTCCTGGCCTTCGGCTGTTCTCTTCAGAACATCCGTGATGCCGTTCGGCTGGGTTGACATGAGAATGTCACCCACAATTAGCGGATGGATTACACCCGTGTAGCGGCCATTATCAAAGGGCAGGGCATTGACGGCCGCAAGCGATTGCGCTGCTGCTGTAATGTCCTGTGCTGTGACGTTGGCTCCAAGCGGAACCATCGCAACCTTGGGATCCACGGCTGCAGCCCCATCCGCCGTGTTCTGGATGATAAGGTTGATTACCTGCGCCAAACGGTACGCCATCTGGACGCCAAGAGCCTCCAAAGCGGGGTCGATGGCGGTCTGTAGGGCATACGTGGAAATATTCGCGTAGTCTGCGTAATTTCCAATCGTGCTGGTGTTCTGCACAACCGTCACAGTCAACCCAGTTTGTATGGTTCCCTCTGGAGCCTGGGTGAGCGGCGGGGCCGGTAGGTTCTGGTACATGAACAAAGCAAGTTTGTTGCCGCTTGCTTCATCCAATTGCCGGCGAGACGTGCATCTTACCCAGGGCGTCTCTGCCTTAAGGTTTGCGATAAAAACTTTGTCCCACTGGGTAACAACAGACTGGGGCAAATTAGTTGTAAGGTTCGACGCTGGGGAGACTCCAACTCCCAGCACAAGGGCAGAATGAACCTTGCCCACTTGACCCGTGAACGAGATAAATGAGCCGCCTACGGCACAAATAAACTCGATCACGGGAATGAGAAACTTCTTGAAAAACACCTTGCCGCGCTCTGCGGCTGACGATGTGTAGCGCATGTGACTATCCCCCTAACGGGTGAGGTCACGCGGTTTTAGAGTTGGAGTTATACCAGTCCCGGAATCCCGGCTCGTTTAAGAGCTTGTCTTTAAATTCCCCCTGGCTCATCCCCTCTATCTCAGCGCGTGTATATCTCGGTGTTTTCTGCCGAGGGGCAACCGGGGCATTTGCCGAAGCATCTGCGTTGCGGAGTCCTGTGGCAACCGTACGAGGTCTGGGAGAGGGGGCCGCTACTGCTGGCGTTGGCCTTCCGTTAGGTGGTGTTGCGGGTGGTGCGTTCGGCGTACCGTCATCCTCGCTTGAGGATTCCGGGTTCTCCCCGCTATCGTCGGGCCAGGGAACCATGTCACCACGGTCCCATAGGGTTGTGAACGCTATAGCGAGATTGTTGCGGGTAAGATCCCAGCCGTTCGCGCGCAACTCACCAAAGAGAGCATCGCGGTTTTGGGGCACAGGATAAAACTCTGGGTGTTCTTCGCGGAACGCACTTGATTCCGCGATGTAATACGCATCGCGCTCCTGCTGGCTCATCTCCGTAAACTTGCGCCCGATATTGTCGGGGGAGATGCCCTGGCGCGCGGTAACGATTTCTTCGATGGCTTCGACCACCCTTTCCGGGTCGGTGATATCGGAGGAGAGGCGCAGACGATCAGCGGCGGTGAGCTGCTTCGGTGGCTCAATCTTCAGTTGAGGTCTCGCCGCGTCTGGCTTTCGCAATTTTGTAAACTCCATGTTGACGTGAATCTGGGAGTCAGCTAGTTTTTCGGCTACTTCGTCAATCGTCTTACCTTTGAAGGTGGAGACGCGCGCGCCTTTGGCGTTCTCGATCACCAGAATGTAATCGCCGTTTTCGTCGGGTTGCTTGTCATTCAGCCAGCGTCTTTGCATTGTTTGGTTTCCTTTTCAAATTTCCGCATAGTCCTCTTCCGCGAGGGGTCTTGTGGGATCAAGCAAATTCTCTTGTCTCCGCTCCTCTGGGGATAGTTGGGATATGGGGTTTGGTTTAGCAATAGACGCCAGGAAAGTTTGTGACTCCAGTTGAATCCGGTCTTGCATGTGCGTGAATATCTGCCATGCAGCCTTAGCCATTTTGTGATTGGCAAGTACAGCGTTCTCGTCGGCGGGATCGGTGTTGATGAGCTTGGTTTCGGTCTCAATGCACACCATCTCCAGCACGTCCAAAAGGTCCGGGTAAATCTCTGAGTTGGCGAGGTTGTGGAGGTTACGACGCTGAACGGACGAGAGTTCGGCGGTCACGCCAAAGGTTCTCTCCGTTCTGGTCGTCGTCTCTTCCATTTACTTGTCCTCGTCCTCTTCTTCTTCTTCCTCTTCGTTGCTTTCGTCGCCGTCTTCTTCGTCGCGGGTGTCTTCAAGCGGTTCGTTGGTGGGCTGCTTCTTGCCCTTTAGCTCTGCCACCTCTAGCCTCCTCCGTAGTATTGGCTTGCTTGCATCGTGCGCTCGTCGGCGGTGCGCTCTGCAAAAGCGGCTGCGCGCTCTAGCGGCGACTGCACTAATGTCTTGTGTGTTGTGTCCACGGTCTTGGCTGCGATGCGGCCGGCAATCTTCTTGTCTTCGAGCTCCATGTCATTCTGGTGCTGCTTATCCATTTCGGCGGATTTAGCCTGGGCCTGGATCGCGGCGGGGTTCTGCATCATCTGTTGCTGCTTTTCCTGGTCGGTCATGGGCACAATCAAATCCCGCTTGTTCTTCCACTCACTCATGTCCAGAACCATATTGACCAACTCCATAGCGTTGATCTTCCATCCGGTCTCTGAGAGTTGCTGGACTAGCGCCTGATTACCGAGGACTTCTAGCAGGAAGGGGAGGGCTTGAGCCATGCGGTTGCGCGCTGCAAGTTTGGTGCCGGCTAGGGTCTCAAACTTGACGGGCATCGACATGAAATCCTGGAAGTCGGGCACGAGGTCTTCTGTGCGCTCTGCCAGAACATCGCGGATTTCGCTTATGGGCATCCGCTCTTTAATCATCTGGAACATGAATTTGAGGAAGGGAATCAAGACGCCATCGCAAACTCTGTCCACGGGAGACTGGATGCGCGCGCTGGACGCGGCTGCTACTGCTCCCGCGCCGGTGCCTGACCTTACAATGCTCGATCCTCGTCCTGGGATAGAACCTTGCACTGTCGCCTGATCTGCTCCTGTCGCGCCTTCGGCGGAAGCTACAACGGATTGAATGGCGCGCCAAGCATCGGGCGGGACTTGTGGCTGGGCAACAAGAGCAATGGCTTTGGTCGCGTCATTACCGTCCACCATGCGGATGCCACCCAGCCTCCGACGTTGATCTTGCGTCGGAACATTCGCGCCACGGGCCACGGCGTACTCAGGCTGAACGGCAAAAGCGAGAATATCCAGAAGGGCGTTTAACATCCCCTGTTCCACTCTCTGGTCTGCGCCGGCAATGCGGCCAACACCCATGCCATAGCCGGCGTTATCAATGTCCCAGTAGTTCGCGGAGAAAAATGGTTTGTCGGGGAGTTTGTGCGGGTTCTTGCGAATCACGCATTTTTGCTGCAGGACCACGCGAACCTCAGTCTTGCTCCACCATTCCAAAACCTGCATCGGTTTCATTAGCGGATCTTCGCTGTAGGTATCGTCACGGCGCGCGGCGTGATGGACGCTGGTGTTTGCGCTCAAGGACTCTTCAGTGCCTTCGATGCTTTCGGTCTGCTCCTCATCGTTGGGCATGAAGATGGCGCGCAAAACATCATCACTGGGAATGTCGTACTCGTCATTTTCGCGGAGACGCTGAAGGTCGTCGTAGTTCAAATATCTTTCGTGGATGATCCACTTGGCTTTCCAGAGTTGATTAGGGTTGCGCCATGTGGGATCTACGAAGACGGTTCCCAGTTCGCACTTTTCAAAAATTGGCCGGTTGCGCGTTACTTCCACGTCCACGGCTTCAAACTCATCACTGGCCTCGGTAAAGACCGTCATGGGCTTGCCAAAGGGCATATCGACCTGGGGCGGTGCCACTTTGCGCTTGTAATGCGTCTCTACGCGGGTTTCAGTTTCCCAGCCGCCTTTGAAAATTACGGTCCCTTGGTTAGTCATGCCCTGGATGCCGTAACTGAGCTCCTGCTTGAAACTGATCTGGTCCAGCAACTCGGCTATCAGTTCCTTCCACGCGCGCGCGGAGTCCTGGTGCGATGACGGCCGGGGGCGTATGTCGAAGGGGGTCGGGTCAGAAAAAACTGCCCCCGATATCGCGGGGGCTAAGGCGTTCACTTGACGGGCAACGGAGAATCTTGAAACATTCGCGCGCGTCACGCTGGAGTTCTCGAAGACGCTTAAGGTGCGCGGGGATTGATACAAAATATCGGACTCGTTCCACATGAGCGGCCAGCGGCGGTCATTCAGCCATGCGCTTGCGCTCAGGTAGTCCTGGACAACGATGGAGAGTACGGCTTCATCCGTATATTTTGGCGGGATCGCGGGGTCGCGGGGCGTCTCAACGTCCTTAGCATAAACGGGTTGTGACCAATTGCTAGCCGCCGCTAGCGTGGCTGTGGCCATCGCTCCAGTACCTCACGCCAAAATAAGAAGCCCCAAAGCCCGTTCAAATGAATTTGCTTACTGTTTCAATTCGGGTTCGGGTCGGCGGTGTTACTGGTCGGCCACTTCCGGTCTCTACTGGGTGACAATCCCCTCGTCACCATTATGGAAAGTTAGGCGGATATTACCCTTCTGGGATGAGCATTGCAAACTCATTAACCTAACCTTCTCCGTTCTTGCGCTTTTTTGGTCAGTCCACACCTGCAGCCGTCGCGTCTACCGGAAAATTCGGCTATCTGCGCGCCGTAGCACGATCCCCTTGCACAGATGGGGTGGCCGTTGATTCTAATGGCGTGGAACGCTCCAACGGCGAAGCCGGGGCCGTCGCAATCGTCTCCACAACTACAGCACATATCCCCTGGTTCAACGGGTTTCAGCCTGGAGAGGCGGTGACTGTAGTTGGCGAGTTGATTTTCGGTATACAGTATCCCCTGTTCTGTAGGCTGATCCTGGCTCACGGGACAACTTCCCACTTTTCGGCCAGTTCGGTTGCATCGTAAGCGTCGGACGCGGCGTAACCGTCAACCAGTATCGTTACCTCTTGGCCGTCATCGTAGATAACCGTTGCGAGGTCGCCTGTCGTTTTATTCCTGAGCCTCGTCCCTCTGCCTTGGGATGGGGTGGACGTATTTGCTGCCGCTATTCGCGCATTGTGATGCGTAAATTTGTACTCACCAAATGCTGCCTCATGGCATCTACTTCCTGCTGGTGCGTTACACCGAGGGCACTCGATGTTTAGAGGATCGGTTGCTTCCCCACTCACACCCTCAACACTCGCCGCTTTATCCATTCAATCCACCTAAAATGTTCTCTAGCCCAAGTTCGTTATAGGGCTCGTCGTTCGGGTCGGTGTATTCGGCCTCTTCTTCTTCTGGCTCCGGTTCGGGCCTCGCATACTGGCCTCTCCCATAAATCATGTTGTACTTGTCGCGCTCTCTGACGGCGTTCCACGCCTCGTCTTCATCGTCCATTTCCCTGGCGATACTCTGGGGCAACAGGGCATCCGCCACGCGCGCTATGCAGTCGGGAATGGCGTTGTTCGGGAGCATCCCGTACTGGGTCAGTTGCAGCATAAGCGCGCGCAATTGCTTCATGCCGGCATTGAAGTAAAGCCGTCCCGTGGCGAGGTCTGCTTCGATGTTGCGGATTCTCAGGTCTCTCTGTCCGGTGTCGTCGTTGAAGTCCTGCCAGTCGATCCCTACATCCCAGCCCGTTGTAAGGGAGTAGTTCTGTATGGCTGACTGCATGAGGATGGCGCCTGGGGAGTCCTCGACGCTTATCCGGTGCATCTGGTACTTCCGCGCGAGAGTGGCAACATGGTTAGCGAGAACGCTGGGCTTGTAGTGGCCTTCGATGGCCTCGACAATGTAACAGCGATTGCGGTACTCGATTCCGACAACAGCGGCCGCTGTCGTCCACTGGTGGCGGGTGCAAGGGAACCTCCAGTGAATGAAGGTTCGGCCTTCGAGCGGCAAAGCATCCTCATTCACCATCGCGCGCAAAATCTGATCCTGCGAAAACACAACCTCGGCCGCGCCGTACTCGTCGTTTTGATACTGCGTCATAAACGAATCGAAGCCGTTGTCATATTCCGCGCGTAGATAGTCGTAACTGAGTATCTTCGGAAACAGCAAAACCACTTCATCCTCATCGGGAAAGCCGTTCTGATCCAGCCGCTCTCCGCTCTTGAGAATCAATGACGGCTTAACGATCCGCCTCACTTCGCCTGGGCGCGTGGTCAGTACCTCATCTGCAAAAACATCTCCGGTTCCGTATGAAGTCCCGCACTTGGTTTCCAGTCCCAGGGGCAAGAGAACCTTACGCGCGAGTTTGTATTTTTTGGTGATCTGAGTTCGGTTCTCATACTTCTGGGAGTTGCGATTATTTGAAATATCGTCAATGACGAGGTAGTTGGGGTGATACCCCGATAGTCCTGACTCCACGGATTCCCCCCATATCGCCGGCTCAATGATGCGGGGCTCGTCCTGGCGGATAGCGGCGGTAAACTCGCCGGTGTCGGGTTCCTTGCCCACGCAGAGCTCTGGGAAGAGTGCTTGAAAGAGGGTAGGGGGGCGGTTCGGTCTCCTGACAAAGAATCCACCAACCTGTTTCACAAAGTCCCATGCAAGGTCTCTGCGGCCGCAAAGGATCATTATTGAAATGGTCCTCGGCCAGCAAATGATGAGTTGCGCGCAATTGGCGAGAGAGATGGTGGTTTTGTAGACGCCACGGGGAAGCAAGAGGGATCCACGGCGTTTACCCTGCTTGATACTCCCCGATATCCACTCATCGAGTGATAGCCCTGGCTCTTTCTGCAGGAAGAAGCCTATGGCCTCGTGGTGTATCTCTTCATCGACTAAGCAGAATCCCAGTACCCAGCAAAGCGCAAGTAAATTGGTCTGGCAGACGCGCCGGCCGTCATCACGGAGTTTTTCGTCTTCCTGTACCAGTACGGTGAGCTCCGCGCGCCATCGCTTGTTATCGTGTTGGTCCTGGGTCTCGTCCTTCAATCGACGCCAGTTGAAGGGCATGGATCAACCTTTTTCTGTTGTGATTTTTAGCGTAGAGAACGGACGGCCAGCCGGGTCTGTGAATGTCCCTGCTATGTATGTATCCTCTACCGTTTTCACGCGAATCAATCCTCCATGTTCGGGGGTGATGATGAGGGGTTCGCGTTTCTCGCCAAGATAATGCTTCTTCAGCCAGTCGCTAAATTCGTAAATGTCGGTGAGCTCTGGCAACTTCTCCATCAAGACTCCTCGGCCTCGTCGGGAATATCCGCCATGTGGTCCTTCATGTGGGCCAGAAGTTCGTCATGGTTGGCGAGGGCGTATTCAGCCTCTCCGCGCTGCCCGTCCATTGGGTAGTTGCCGTGTTTGTCGCGGAGCATGTGGCGCGCGATATAGCCCTTGTTCTCGGTGCGCCTGACGTGAATCTCGTGAGCGTGTAGCTTCTTGCCTTTGCCGCCCAGGATCTTCTGTACTTCCTGCGGTGCTGCGGTGGTTCGATCCATCGCGCGCCTCCTTACCGTACAAGATGGCCGGCCAGAATGACCGACAGTACCCAAAAGGCTAGGCCGGCTGCAACAAGACGATTGAACCAGGGCGGGGGATTCCAAAATGCGGCGAGGGTAAAGCACACAAACGCGAAAACCAGAAGGATGAGAGTTAACATTTTGACCTCACAATGCAAAAGCGATTGACGTAGGCTTTATGTCCGTCTTCAAACTCGATTTGGGCGAGTGTGCCGCTTTGGTGGAGGATGCGGCATTTCTGGCCTTTCCGTTCGTTGATCCCGTGGCGGAGTACGTGGCGGAAGGCGTTGGGTGTTTCGGGGGTGATTGTAGCAGTACCCAAACGCATTATGCCTTTTTCGGCCAGCTTGCGGAACTCTCTATCTTCCTCCTCCATCTTCGGCCTCCATGTTCACTGAGTTTTTCCAAGGTGGCAGGGTAGTTTTATGCTCGTGGGATCGTCGGGCCTTCCTGCAGTGGTCACGATTACCCGGAAGCCGCATAAGCAACACTCCACTATGTATTGACCGCAGCGTTTCGCTGGATAGGGAAGGTCTACGGTGCAGGTCTGCGTAGCCCCTTCGCTAACGTCTAGCTTTATGCCGTCGGGATAGTTCGGGTTTGGCGCGCATTGTGGCTCCCTGCCGGCGTCGTTCCATTGCACGATAAATTGATCCTCACTCACTTGTAGCCTCCTCCTTTGCCGTCTTCTTCTCTGCGCGCCTCCATGCCATGTACCGCGCGCGCTCCTCGGCTGTCGATGGTCTGAGGCAGTAGCGGCATTGCTTCTGATCCAACTTGCTCCGCATGAAGTCTCTGCGCGCCTTGGTACAGGCTTTCGAGCAAGTTATTGCATCGCTCTTACGGTCTGTTGGGATCGGATTTTTGCAGTTGACGCAAAACATTGTGTTGCCGGTGAAGCTGTCTTTTCGTGCCATTCTTTCTCCTTATTCCTCGTCTTCTAGCCCCAACTCTGGAAGGTCTTTACTGAGACGTGCGCGCGCTACTTCAATGTTCGCCGCCTGGGTCACTACTCGCGCCATCGCTGAATAGGTCTTCGCCACTTCCATATCTATCTCGCCGTTCAAGACTCTGCTGCAAACGGCGTTCACTTGTTGGGCGAACTGCATGATTGTTTTCGGCTGCTTCCAGTGCTCTTTCGAGTTTTTTGGTCGCGTTGCGGAGTGCGTGGAGCTCCGCTGGGATGTAGTACCCGGTTTTTTCCCTGTATCTGACAACTCTTCTCATCCTCCGTTCTGGGTGTCGCCGTACAGATGCCTTGTCTGCTCGACGGATGGCATCCTTACCGGATTCGGTGTTTTTGTACGTCTTTCGGTAGCAGTTCGGACAGGGGCCGTTTTTGCTGCGCTTGTGATCCCTGCCGCATTTCGGGCAACTCACTCCTGCTCCTCCTGATGCTTGTAGTTCTTGAAACTCCATCGTTTCGGCTTTCCAACCTGTGTCACCACAACAAAGCGAAACTCTGGGAACATCTCGGCCGCTATCTTGGTCTTAACTCTCGCGTCGTCTTCCCAGTGCCCTTTGGTCTCGTGGAGCTCCAGCCGGCCGTCATTCTTGACCACCAAAAAATCTGGGTTGTAGAAGGTCGCGCGCGCCAACTTCAGTTTGATCCCCTCAAACTTCCATCCCGCTATCTCTCCGCACAGCCGGCGCGTTTCGAGGTAGGCGGCATATTTCTTTTCGATGCCGTTCATTTCGTTGGCAACGTGGCGGCGGCGGCTGTCGATCGCTCCCGCAAGTTCCTCCCGTTCCGCCATCCTATCGACGTGTCCCACGGGTTTTTTTGGCGGCAAAGGATCTGGTGTCGGCGGGGTTCTAATCTTGATCCCCAGCCGCGCGTTTTGCTCTGCGATAGCCTCTCTCCACGTTCCGCTTGACATAACCTCCACCTTACCTCCAGTATGGCTCTTATGGCAAATAAAAAAGTGCCGGTTGGCGGTGCGCCTAGACCGGATTTATACAGCAAAAAACGGAGTGGGACGGTGAAGACCGGGATTCGCATTTCGGTGGCGGATAACAAGCTGCTGCGGAAGGCTGCGGAACTGGAGCGCATGTCTCAAAGTCTCTGGATGGTGAGGGCGTTACTGGCTGCGGCAAAGGAACGCATCGCAGAGGAGGGGGCTGATGGCAAATAGTTATCCGCTGGAGTGGCCTCTTGGCTGGGACAGGGCGGGGATTCAGGTTCAATCCCGCTTCGACACTCCAACCTCGAAGGCTTATAGCCTCATTGTTTCTGAAGTGCATCGCCTGGGGGGAACGTCTCTTGTCATCTCCACCAACCTGCCACTTAAGAACGATGGGACTCCGCGCCTGGACCGTGAGCCCGTGGACCCAGGTGTGGCCGTCTACTTTATTCGGCGGGGCAAACAGACCGTGTTTGCCTGTGACAAGTTTGATGCTCTACGCGACAACATGACTTCCATCGCCAAGACGATTGAGGCCATGCGCTCCATCGAGCGGTGGGGAGCGTCGGAGATGATGGAACGCGCCTTTTCCGGTTTCAAGGCTCTACCTCAGACGGCCGGCGCGGGAGAGGACTGCTGGATCGTCCTCAATGTTCCTCCCATGTCGCCGGCTCACCTTGTCACCCTGGCGCATCGTGATCTGATCCGCAAGCTACACGCGGCAAACGCAGAATCAGCCGCTTTTTCTCGCGTGAACGTGGCGAGAGATGACGCTTTGAAGGCATTACTAGCAGCACAAAAAGGAGCAACAACGTAATGGCAAAGACCAGCACACTAACCCGCGATACTCAACCGAAGGTCGCGGCTGCTCTGATTCCCAGGGCAACCGATCCCCGCTCAGAATTGTTTTGGCTACTCGGCCGCATCGAAGGCCAGGGAGTTGAAGGGGCTGCGCGAATCGCAACGCTCGTCATTGAACTTTTGGATCCACCAACGGCCGGCGAAGTACAGGAGACTGAGTAAATGAGCACGATGCTTTATCAACCGGACGGCCGCACGAGGGAATTGCGGCCGTCCAATGGGGTTCACTGGACGCGGGAAGAGTTGCAGGATCTTGTGGGCGGTCCTATCGAAGAGGTTTGTACGATTGACGGGCGTTTCATGGTCGTCAACGATCTGGGGAAGCTGCAGAAACTAGAATTGAACATACCGGCAACCAGGCTCTACATCCACGGCCGCAAGGACGTGATTATGGGGAACGCTGTTGTGGTGGATACTCGGCAGGAGTTGGACGAGCCAGAGGAGGCTGTGCGATGACTATTGAGTTGACTGATGACGAGTACGGCGGGTTGTTAGTCCTCATGGGCTTTGCTCTGGCCCAATCGAGCAATAACAGGATGCTACAGAACAGCTTCCTGATAACGGCTAACGCTGTGGGCCGCAACAGCCCCAACTTTACAGCCTACAAGGTTGTTAACGTCAAGGAGCGAAAAGAGAAGCGTGGCGAATGAAGACACCGGGGAAGTCGCTCACCACTAGAACGGAGCTCCACTGGTGTCCAGTCTGCTTTTATCGGCTGGACGCCTGTACTTCGCTGCTGGATGAGATTGTGCCTGGGCCCGGCGATTTTACTGTCTGTTTAGGTTGCGCCTCGGTGTTGCGGTTCACGGGCGCGATGGATTTTGAGGTCTCCAGCCTCGAATCCATCCCCATCCATTCGCGTCTTCCATTCGCTCGTGTTGTGCAAGCTGTGAAGGAGAAGCCTCAACGTGCCTACAGAATCACCTAAGCCTAAAAACATGAAACATGAGTGGAGTTGGCAATCAGCCGAGTGGAGCACGTTACCGGATACCTTGGAAGATTTGGAGGGTCGCGGCTGGGAGATATTTTCAGTCGTGGATATTGGTGACATTTCTGGGCGATTCTGCAAAGTGATCTATCGCAAGCGAATAAAAGTGCGGCGGCGGAAGGTGCGAGTATGACGGAAGATCAAATAAGCGAATTGCTTTCTCTCCATTAACATTGGTGTTAATGTTCAAGGTTCACATCTAATCTCTTAAAATTTATTAACTTACCCACAAAACTTAAAGCTATATTCTCGATTTAGGTTTCCTCTACCGCTTGCGGCGGCGGGGAGCTGAATGAGGCAAAACGCCGGCTGATCCCCGGTGTATTGGGTCGGGGGAGACATCCCTCCCCCATCCGCCCTCAAGGATGTTTGAAGGGAAAAATATGCCTCAGCAAGTCAAGTCGATTTCCCACGTAAAAAAGATTCTGCGAAGATCGCGCCGAGTGTGCGCGGATCGCCGGCCAAGTGTTCTCCAATCGTCAAGTGAAGCAATGATCCCCCAGGACGAAACCCTGGCCGGCTCTCTTGCTCACTTCAGCTTTAAAAAAGTATGAGGGCCACGGGCGGAACCCCGTGACCCCCTCAAACTAACTGTTATCACCCAGTTCGTTTTTTCTATCCAAACCCCCCTACTCGCTAGTAACGAGTGGCACAGGAGAGCCTCATGTTGAGACCGATTGTACAAACGCGCGCGTCAAAAATCAAGTCAAAATCACATCAAAGTCGCGTCAATTCTAGACGTTGGGACAAAGCCCCGCGCTGGGTACAGGGGCGTTTGAGCCCCCAGGCACTCTCCACATACCTTGTGTTTCTCCACCTGATCCAGGGCCATTCGAAGCGCATACCCCTGCGCCTTCTGGCGAGTCGCCGGCGTGTGTCGCAAAAGACGATTTACAACCATGTGATTGAGATGATCGACGCCAAGGTGATGCGCGTTATGCGGTTCAAGATTGAGAGATGCCGCAATGCCCCTAACCTTTACATACTGTTGGACATGGATGGTGGGGACCTGAATTTAGCATCGGAAAAAAATTGCAGGGAGAAGAGAGTACAGAACTTAAAACCAAGTACATCCCTCGCGCCGAGCGCGCGGGAGTCGAATAATTCTCCTGCGGTGAGGAAACTTTTCGAACAAAACGGCCGGCTCTGGAAGCTGCTGCGGAAAGTTCGGGACGCGAAGCGCGGGAAACACCAACTCCACGCGGCGGAGGATCGCTGCAGACGGGCTATGATGGCCACTGTTGGCGTGTATACAGGGCCAAAGACTCCCGATCCTACGCCCGAAGAGATAAGGGCATTTTGGGAGCGTCAAGCGAAGCATAAAGCCGAATCTCAGCGAAAGATGGGGGTTGCGTGATGGTGAAGGACCGAGTGGGGAACGTGTTGGCGAAGGGAAACAAGATTTTGGTGGCACTGCCTGAGTCGCAAATCTTTGGTTTTGTGGCCGAAGTGAAGGAATCGAGCATTGTGCTTGGGAGTAGGCGTGGCGGAGCGGAGCAAACGCCTGGAATGGTTTTGGTGAGTTGTGTTCTCGCGCTTCCCGTGGATCCAGAGAGCGGCCAAGTGGCTCAGTGTGTGCGCGTCGTTGATCCCGACAAGCACGATGATGTGAGGGTTGTGGATACGTTGAATTAGGCTATAGTGGGTTTGCGTCGGACCCATGTTGCTCAATCCACCAGCAAGGAGCATTTCTATGTCTGACACAATCGACAAGGCACCAGCGGCCGCGCCTCTCTCTCTCACCTCCACCAGCCCGGAATTTTTCAAGGTTCGGGATGAAAAGTTTGTGCCGGCGACGGTCACAGTACCGGGTAGCAGCAATCTGGAGCTCGTCCTGCTCGATGTGACGGCCACGGGCACCGTAAAGGCTGCTGTGCCTGGGATGCTCACCTTGACGCTCTTTGGCATGTCTAAAGCCATCTCTGGGGAGAACCTGGATGATCTGTTGCCGTTGGCGTCGTCGGTTGCTGAACCGATTGGCGGCGTAGGCGACCTACCGGAGACCATGTGGATGATCCAGGGGCATGACCTGTTGATCTGGGCGGGATCCGGGAAGCTGCAGGGCACATTCAAGAGCAACGTGGCCAGCAACCCCCAGCCAGCCGTAGACCTGGACCAGCACCCAGGCAACATCACCGAGGTTGATCCGCTTTACATCTTCGCTGTAGCTGCTCAGTTCACGCCAGACGCTGACCCTGGGGATGGTTCCGAACTATGTTCCCTGACGCTGCATGGTTTCACTGTAGGTGGCTGATGGAAAAAATTGATATTGATTCACTAGAGATTAGGTGGATTCCCGCTGCCGGGGCTTTCTTCGTGGATTTTGGAAATGCTCGGTTCGCGCTCTCACCAACGGCGGCAATCTTGTTGGCGGATGGGTTGCGCGAGGCGGTTCGTCTCCATACACCCTCATTGGGAAGCGTTCCCAAGCTGTAGTATTAGCGGTATGCCAAGTCTGATCTTCATGGGCGTCACCATGCCTGATCCTGATTACATGCTCGTCCCTGTGGGTAGGGATGGACGATACTTTGCGGCCGTAGATGTGTCTGATTGGGAGCTCGTTCGGTGGCGTCGTTGGTCGCTGCAGAGGAGTGGAGAGTGTCTTTACGCCACCACTGGAACGTACAAGGGATCGACTAGCCTACATCGTTTCCTGATGAGGGAATCAACCGCGCCCGTGATCGACCATAGAGACGGGTGTGGCCTCAATTGCCGGCGTTACAACCTGAGAGAAGCCAGCCACGAGCAAAACGGAATGAATCGCGCTGGGTCACACGAGGGCATAGGTGTGATGGGCGTGACCTGGGTGGAGTTGCGGAGGCTATGGAAGGTGACGATTGGGGATGAGTTGGTGGGCTATTTCCGTGATCGTGATGAAGCGGTACAGGCAAGATTCAAGGCTGCGGCGGAGAAGTATGGGGAATACGCGCGCCTGAGTTGATTGGGAGATGAGATCGCGTCCGATCCCATTCCCACGGGGGGTAGTGGGTCAGTTTGAAATTGCCTTCTTGTAGGGGCCGCGCTTTTTGGCTTCTGGCTCTGGCATCAACGATACCAACTCTTCCACACTCCAGACATGATCGGATAACCCGGCTTCCATCGCTGGCGTTACGCGGAGAGTCTGATGAACTCGGCAAAAGTTATAGTAAGCGAAGTACAAAGCTACCGCATGACCGTGATTCTCAACCTTCTTGCTGAAGCCGTTGGTTAGCCGGGTGAAACGCCGCATCGACATTCTCATGTTCAAATTTTGGCGTTCGACGTAGGACGTGCTGACGTGTTTAGGATCAGGTACACCGCTCACTGTCTTCATATCGCAGCCGATGCAGGTGGCGGGGCTGTATCGCGCCTCGTTTGCTTCAGAAGCACCATAGATTTTGTGAAGTTGAGCATAGTCGGCATCGCCTCCAAACGCCTTCTCGACGGCAGCGAGATAGGGCTTATGGGCGTCTGTGGTGATCTGTAGGCGGCCATTGATTCGAGACGCGCAATCGTCCATGAAGCTGAATGCGGAGTGTTTGCCACGGTCGCCAACGTGATACGTTACGCATAGTTTCGTGTCGGCATCAATCGCAGTCCACGTCCAAACGTCTCCCCATCCGAACTGCTCTTGTTCGGCTGTGACATTCTTCTTCTTGGCCCCGACAAAGCTCCAGATTTCATCGCATTGAAGACGGCGCACTGTGAGGTTGCGCACATTCCTATGGTGATAATCAGCACAGGCGCAACCCATATCGCAGAGCAGCTTTACGACCGTGTTCTTTGCTACGCCGGTGATTCGCACCGTGCTCCGAATGCTCATTCCTTCGCAAAGGCACTTAATGACTTGGACTTGTTGCGCGCTGTCTAGCCGATTCATAGTGACCATTATGCTTGAGGGATATGCCTCCGTCAATAGCAAAGTATCAATAAATATGTGTTTTGTACAATTTTTATATTTTGGCCTTGACTGCCACCCGGCGCGGAGTAGAATAGGTGCATGGAACAGGTAGGGAAAAAGGTATTTCCGGTCGCTAAGTACATCAAGGATGAGCTACTTACGCGCGGGTGGACGCAGGCGGACTTGGCTTACGTGATGGGCCGGAGGGCGAGCGAAATCAGTAGTCTGATAGTCGGAAGAAGGCAGTTGTCACCTGAACTGGCGCAAGAGTTGGGGGTTGTATTAGGTCGGGGCGCTGAATACTGGCTTGGCATTGATAGCGCTTTCCGCCTCTCCCAAACGGATTATGTGGATCAGGGAGTGGTCTTACGGTCAGAACTCTTTAGCTTCCCCATTAAGGAAATGCAGAAGCGGCGCTGGATTCCAGAAACGTGGAACGCCGAAGAGCTGCGGCAAGAATTAGAGTCATTTTTCAGCGATAAGGGGCTTTGGGAGCAGGGACCGGATTCCTACGAACTGCCATTCGCCACGTCGTTCAAACGAACGATTCAGGAATCGTCATTGAACAATGCGGAGAAGGCATGGCTGGCGAGAGCAACGCAGTTGGCAAAAGCATGTCCCGTAGCCGCTTTCAACGAGAACAGTATCCCCAAGCTCAAAGCTGAACTGCGGCGCTTGGCCGCTAAAACTCAGGCTGTGCATCGCGTCCCCGCATTTTTGACTTGCTCGGGCATCCGCTATGTCGTGGTTGAACCATTACCTAACGTGAAAATTGATGGCGCGGCATTTTGGCTCGACTCCGCATCCCCCGTTATCGCAATGTCGCTTCGATTCGACAACATCGGTTCGTTCTGGTTCGCCCTCCTGCACGAACTAGATCACATTGAGCACAAAGATGCTTTTTCTTTTGATGATCTGCAATCAGCGCCAAATGATGAAGCGGAGGAGCGTGCGAGTTTTAACGCCGCTAATTCGCTGGTTCCCCGACACGAACTGGAAGATTTTATTAGGGCGTGCGCCCCGCGATACTCTGAGGCGCGGATAAACAACTTGGCGACGCGCCTACAAATTCATCCGGGGATAATTGTGGGACAGCTACAACATCGCGGCGCAATTAGCTTTGCGGCACATCGCAAACTGCTGACAAAAGTGCGTGATCTCGTTACACAGTTCGCATTTACGGATGGCTGGGGTCAGCCTATCCCTCAACTTTCTACTCAATAAGGAGACCACAAAAAATGGCGTTTTATGAAGACATGGTAGATATTGCGAATAAATGGGCCGAGCAAGAAGGAGCGAGCGCTATTGACGCAGAAGCAGCAGCTGACTATGCGCTCAAACACAAGCTCTATGATCGTAAGCCTCCATCGCAGCGCGAGCTGTGCATCCGTGATATGCGTCGCGCATTGCAGCAGGAAAAATTTAAGGATGCTCAAGGAAACGTGGTGCGGGCTAAACATGCGTTGCGCATTGTAGGAGAGCAACTAGAGCTTCCGATCATCGTCTACGTTGATCCTCGCACTGCTAAGCCGGATCAGATGTTCGAAGCTTTCCAGCAGAACCTGGAAGCTATCAAAAACGACGTGAGACGGCACGCAATAGAGACGCGCTCCTATGACCTAAACAACATCTATAACGCGACTCTCCCGCTTTTCGATTACGACATGAGGCAAGTTGCCAAAGATGCGATGCTGACCGGAGAGTACGACGACACCTACGAAGCGGACGACCTTCCAGTGCCGGAACTGGTCGAGAAGTAAAAGGGTGGCTTTTATTTTTTATTTATGCCATCGTGCAGCGGCAGCCTTCTGTGCGATGGCCTTGCGCTCTGAAGGCGAGAGTTTCGTTGCTCTCGCCTTCCCGCCTTTTTGTCCGCCGAGTCTTCCTAGCGCAACCGCAGCAGGATTCTTGCTAGCATCCGGGTCTTCGAGCGGAGTTCCGTCCATGTGCTCTCCGATGGCCTTCTCGACTACCCGAAAGGCATTCACGGCGAAATCGTGTTCCGTGCTTGAGCGTTTAGTCATGTCTCTATGATGCGCTACGCCGGGCAGTCATTCAACCCCCGTGGATTTCAAACTGACCCACTACCCCACGGGGCCACGGTTTCCTCTCCGGTAGAGAATCCCGTACAATCTAGCCCCGTCCCACGGCGAGGGTTTAGGCCGCGCCGTGATGTGGATGTTTCCCACGGTCGTAATTATCGGCAAGTGGAGACATAGAAAACAAGTGCAATTGTGAAAACAGTTCCCACACGAAAAGACTTGGGAACCATTCCCACAAACAACCACCAAAACAGGTCCAGAAAAGCGAGTTGAAGCCGGGTACGGGTGTGTGCTAGGCTCAACACGTGAGGACAGGCCAGATAGTTGTTCTGAATCCTGTCCTGAAGTGGATTTTGAGGATGTAATGGAT
>Ga0193693_1000010_pt1 | contig 39133 bp, 63 predicted proteins | sample L3a2metaG_FD_144916 | JGI IMG/M metagenome (GOLD analysis project Ga0193693, IMG submission 144916) | Soil microbial communities from a riparian zone of the East river system, Colorado, United States - L3a2 | ecosystem: Environmental > Terrestrial > Soil > Riparian zone | place: USA: East River...
CTTCAACAAGAGGTGATCGCTGGTAATCAACAAGGATTTGTCATCGTAAAAGACGAAGGAACAGGAGAGGCAACATCCCTTTATATATCTGCAATAGATGGAACAACAAATACAATAACGAGCCCAAGTCATAATTTAGAGCAGAATCAATGGATTATTATTACTGGGGCACTTGGAACTATAGCACCATTTGTTAATGGAAACATCTTTCAAGTTAAAACAATAACAACCGATACTTTTACTGTTACGGAACCCTTATTTGGTGTTCAAACATATTTTGGAGGAGGTTTAATAACTATTGCCTATGTTCCTCAAATACAAACCAAACAATTTCCAATCGCTTGGGAAATGGCTAGAAAAACAAGACTTGGGCCACAACAATATTTATTTACTACAACTTCTAACGCACAAGTGACTTTACAGATATTCTTAAGCCAGAATGCAAATTATCCATATAACCAATCATCAATTGTTCCAGATCCAACAAGTACAGATACAGGTTTAATTTATACTCAAGTTCTCTACACATGTCCTGAAACTACAAATATTGGATTAACATTAGCAAATTCTAATCTTCAAATACAAAATGCAGTGCAACAAGCTCAAACTTGGCATAGAATGAATACTTCGTTGATTGGCGATACAGTTCAGATAGGATTTATTCTTTCAGATGACCAAATGTTAGATCTAGAATCAGATGGTGTTTTCTTTACGATTACTGGAATAACCACTGCAAATCCAGCTGTGATTACAGTTGCAAACACTATTTCGACAGGTCATGTAGTTAGAATTGATGGAGTTACTGGAATGACTCAATTAAATGGAAATGAATATAATGTCATTTCAGCCGATGCAACTTCTGTGACATTAAATCTTGATTCGTCTACTTTTGATCCATATATTTCTGGTGGAACTATTACTGTGGTTACCGGTGTAAATGCATTTGCGGAGATAGAGCTACATTCCTTTATTTTAGATGTGAATCCATCACAGATGTTGGTGTGATATGTTTAATATAATCAACACAATGCCTTATCTTCAAACATCTAGAGAGTTCCCTGAAGATATATCTACTCTTGTTGTAGAAGTTAATAAATCCTACTTAGAGATAGCCCAAAATTTAAATGCAAGAACTATAGGACTATTTTCAACGAATAGGGCAGCCATTACAGGTGAAGAGTGGTTTATAACATCAAGAAAGCAGCAGTCTTTAAGACAGGTTTATAATGTTCCATCTGGAATAATCACAGGTTCTACAATAGATATTGGATTTAAGATTGCAAACATATCTCAATTTAGTCCTAAAACCTACGGTGTTTTCACCAACGGAACTGATTGGTATGGTTTAATCTTTGCAAGTAATGTTTCAATTGCAGGGCAAATATCTTTCTTTTTACATGTAAATCCAGGATCTACAGTTTCAGATCAGATTGTGTTTGAAGTAGGAGCAGGAGCACCAGCAATAACATCAGGTACGATTGTTCTTGAATGGCTAGCCTTTGTGTAATACAATTATTTTTAAAAGAGGTATTTTATGAATTCTATGTTTGGCGGTCAAGGTGCAGCACCAACAGGTAAAACTAAATCAAATACATCCACTGGTTTTTATAAAGAAAAAGTTCCTTCTGGATATTCTAAAGGGAAGTTACAACAATTTACCCCAGAACAAATAGATTTATTTCAACAATTATTTGGTAATTTGGGTCCTGATAGTTTTACATCTAGATTAGCTGGTGGCGATCAAAGCCAATTTGAACAATTAGAAGCACCAGCACTTAGACAGTTTGGTGAATTCCAAGGTGGTTTAGCTTCTAGATTCAGTGGAATGGGAGGAGGAGGAGGTGGTGGTCAACAAGCATTAAGTTCTAGAAATAGTAGTGGTTTTAAGAATGCAGCAAACCAACAAGCATCTGATTTTGCACAACAATTGCAATCACAACGTATGGGATTACAAAGAAATGCTCTTAGCGACCTATTCAATATGAGTAATGTATTACTTGGTCAAAAGCCTTTTGAGAATCTTCTTACACAAAAACCACAAGAAACTTCATGGGCAGAAACAATAGGAAAATTTGGTGGGATGGTCCCAGGTTTAGTAACATCTTTATTCAAAGGTGGTGGATCTGCTGGAGATGCGTTTAAGGGTGCTTCTCAAATTCCTGGAGCAATTATGGGAGCAACTGGCGGTGGTCCATCTATTCAATCGACAGGACCTGGTATGAATAAAATGTTTAGTCAAAGTAATTGGGGGTAATTTAAAATGGTTCAAGTATTACAAAATAATAAAAAACCCTCGTTTAGTGAGCAAATTAGCAGAGGAATAGATGCTGCAATTCCTGGGATTCAAGGATTTTTGCAACAAAGAGAAATGCAACAAACCCAACAGGCACAGGCAAGAGCTTTACAACAAGCTGGAATAGATCCAAGCGTATTAAATTTACCTCCTGAAGCTAAATCCGAGTATTTCAAGAATGCTTTTACAAAAGAGAAGGGATTAAACCCTTTACAATTATCTCAAAAAGATTTGATAGATAAAAAGTTAAAATATGCAGATGAATTAGAAGGAAATGTTTCTGGAAAAGATGAATCATCAGAAAATATGCTTACATCCAATAAAGATTTAAATAGGTTAGAATTTGAAGAAAAACCAAAATCAAAAAAGGCAAAAAGTAAAGAAATTTATGATCAAGAACTAATCCCAGAAGAAAAAATTCAAAAAGCAGCTCTTGTTTTTCCTGCCGTTGCTACACAGATGCAGCACCATAATGATAAAGTTTTAGCTGAAAGACGTCATAAAGAAGAAATGGATTTTAAAAAGTCAGAAGCAGGAAAAAAACATGAATGGAATATTCATTCTGAAAGCCAAAAATATGATGAAGAAATTCAACATAATGCTAGAACCGCTAAAAAACAAGTTATGGCTGTACAAGACATAGAAAAGGCTGTTGCTTCTGGAAAAGTTAAACCATCTTCGTGGACAAATATTTTTAAAGGATTTGGTGTTATTGGTGATAAAATTGCCAATGCAATTATGAATAAAGATGAAGCAACTCTTTTATCTTCAATTCCTCAATTGCTAGAAGGTTGGAAACAAGTTTTTGGAGTAAGATTAACTGATGCGGATTTAAGATTATTGGAAGATAAACTCCCAGGTCTTGGTAAATCGCAAGAAGCTAATAAAGCGGTTTTGAAAATAATGAAAAAATATTCTGATCAAACACTTTTAAGAGAAAAAATAGCATCAGAAATTAAATCTAAAAATAAAGGAATGCGACCCTTAGATTTTGCAAATAAAGTAGAAACAAGATTCGATGAAATGACGATGCCCATAAAAATAAAAAATCCTCATACAGGAAATGTTATTGAAGTACCTGCATATAAAGTTGGTGATTTTATAGAAGATGGTGGGGTTATTGTAAATGAGTAAAGCAGATTGGGGATTATATGATACAGCGGATAATACTTATGTTGCTCCTTCAAAAAAAGTAGAATCTGTCAAATCAAAACCTGAAGTTGATTGGGATGCATATGATCAACCTCAACAAGAATTAAAAAAGAAACAAGAAGACACATTATTTGAAGGTCTTAAAGAACAAGCAAAAACATTTTTAAAAAAACAAGAAGAATATGGCAAAACTGCTTTAAAAGGTACTGCAGAAGGTATAACTCAATTAGGTCGAATGGTTTCTCCATTACAAGATCTTAATGTAGAACAAAAACAAACAGAAGCTTTAGATAAATTACTTCCAACTGAAAATGAAGAGTTTGGTCAAAAGGCATTGAGAAGGGGATTAAAACAGGCTCCATCTGCAATTGCAACAGGTGGTGGATCTGCTTATATTCAAGGTGCAAAGGCATTAGGAGCAGGCATCTTAGGAGAAAGTGCAAAAGAATTAGATTTACCTGAATGGGCACAAACCGCAGCTGAATTAACAGCTTATATTGGCCCAGATGTAACTAAAAAATTATTAGCATCTGGAAAAGACAAAAAACTCATAGAATTTGCAAAAAAAATGGGTATGACAGACGAAGAAATAACACCTTTGATTCAGTCTGCAAATAAGCAAAAATGGCTTTCTAAATTAGCTCATAAGAAAGGAAAAACAGAAGAAGTATTATCTAATACTAAAAAAGCACTTGGAGATATTGGAGATTTTATAAAGGAATCACCACAAGCAGCAAAAGAAGTATCTGAAAAAGCAAACGGGAAATTAATCAATGGTATTTATAATAAACTTAATGAAATGCCTAGTGAGTTACGAGGAAAAGTAGAAAAAGACTTATCTCAATTATTAGAGAATAAAATCACTGGTCGATCTCTAATGAAATTTTGGAAAGATTTAAATTCTCATTTTAAACATGATAGAGCACAATTATCAGTTTTAAAAGGCCCTATAAAAGATGCAATGAAATCTATATCACCTGAATTGTCTCAAGACTTCGAAATGCTAAATAATCTCTATTCTAAATATTATCCAATTGCTTCTAAACTTAAGCCAGGAATAGCAGATAATATTGTTGCAGCAGCAGAAATTATTGGTGGTTTAGCAAGTGTTGTTCGAGCTGCAATGGGAGATTTTTCGGGTATTTTGGCATTTGCAACGGAACAAGGAGCTAGACATTTAGCAAAAGAAATGCTTATTAATCCTAGGTTTCAGCAAATCGGTTCAAAATTAGTCATTGCATTTAATCAAAATAAATTTAATTTAGCTAGAAAACTTCTTTCTGAATTTAAAAAAGAAGTGTCAAAAATAGATCCAAAATCAGCTTCAAAAATTGAAGAATTGACTGAGGAAGAATTCAAGGAACTTCTCAAGGCACAACATTAAATACGATAAAAGTTCCTACAAATATTACAATAATAAAAATCATCTTATCTCTCCTTATGATGCATCATCATGTGATGTTTAAATTCTTGATCTTGTAAAGCGAGCTTTACATGAAAATCTTTAGTTTCTTTCAACATAGCATCCTTAAATGCATCAATAGATCTTTGACAATGTAAATAATCTGTTCTACTTTGTCTTACAGTCCATAAAAATAAACCTAAATTTGCTAAAACAATCGTTCCTACTTGATACCATTCCATCTTAAACCTCCTATTTGACTTTAATCTTAACATACTTATCCTTAAAAGAAAAGGAAAAGGAATTTATTGATATTTCATTCTTAATGTTGTCATATAATTAAAAATTAAGATATACACCAAACTGAAACTCAGAGGTATAACAAATATGAATGAACAAGTACAAGAAAATCAAGCACAACCATCAGACAAAGAAATAAACTTCCGTGCATTTGAAGCTAAAATGCAAAAACAACTCGAAGCCGAAAGAGGCGAAAGAGAACGTCTTCAAAGAGAACTAGAAACAATGAGAAATAAACCTCAAGAGGATGATGAAGATGATAGTTCAGAACCATACGTCGATCATAGAAATCTTAACAAAAAGCTTGCAAAACATGGACAAGCGACGCAAAGCGAAATTCAAAAGGCGATGGAACAAGCTAAGTATTCTGCTAAAGAGGAATTAAAACAAGAAATGTGGTTAGAAAATAACCCAGATTTTTATGACACTTTAAAACATGCAGAAAAGTTTGCTCAAAGAGCACCTAAACTAGCTGAGAGCATATTGAGAATGCCAGATGGTTTTGAAAGACAAAAATTGGTATATGAAAATATCAAAACTCTTGGAATAGATAAGCCTGAACAAAAGCCATCCTCAATACAAGATAAAATAGATTCTAATAAAAGAAGTCCTTACTATCAACCTACAAATATGAATCCAGGCCCTTATTCATCTTCAAGCGATTTTAGTCCTACAGGACAAAAAGCAGCTTATGATAAGATGCAAGAGCTTAAGAGCAGATTGAGGATATAATGTACGATAAACTTCAATCTTCTTTATTAGCTTATGTAATTATGATGGTAATTGCATTTGCTATTTTAGCATTTTCAATCGCCGGATGTACCTATTCCATAAATATGGTTCACACTCAAGGTAAGGCAGATGATGTGATTGATGAAACATCAAGTGCTACACCTAATACTGACATTACTTTACCAATATCTAAGATATAGAGGTCAATATGAAATACCCAAAACCATTTGGTGATAGAATTCTTGTAAAAAGAAAAGTTACTGAAAGAAAAATCGTTATTGTAAATGATATAAAGAATGAGGGAACAATTGTAGCTATTGGTGATGGAACAACACAAAATCCTATGACTTTGAAAGTAGGAGATGAAGTTTATTACCAATCTTTTCGTGTTGAAGAAATGCAGGTTGAAGAAGACAGAGATGGTTGCTATCTGTTGATGACACAAGCAGACGTTTTAGCGATTTTAAATTAAAAATTGCTTTGAAATCTCTTGTTTAAATAATCTACCGGATTGTGTTTATATGGACTATATACAGTAACTTTATGTGTAGCCACGCAGTATCTTAAAGCATCCATTGCGTGGTCTGCCTTCTTAACAGGTGCATCATCGCCTTGTTTTGATTTCTTATCATCCCACACATATGTTTGAATCTCACGTATGGTATTTTTGCACTCTCTTAAAACAAGTAAATTTCCATCAGCCATTTCACTTGTTAATTTCTGGATACCATTGAAGACGTCATTGTTAGCGTCTATGACATGCATTCCTCTTTTCTGTAGATCTAAACGCAATGCAGCTGCACTAGGATCGATATAAATACATTTTGGCCCATAGGGTTCTAAAAACTCTTTAATATCATCTGCAAGTTCTGAAACAGGTTTTTGACGGCCTTGTTTTCTGCTATCCCAATAATATTCTTTTTCTACCCACATTTTCTTACCACGTTGATTATTCATACCAGAATAAACACCTATTAGCAGACAAGCTGTAGCATTGCTAATTCCATAGTCAATACCTGCTATCCAATAGTCTGCACACTCTGGGGGTTTATCAACTACATGGATTTTAAGATCAAAGAAATCAAAGATAGCACCTTCTGCTAAACACCACAAACCGAGATAATCTCGCTTATAAAAAATACCATTCTTATTGGAAGCTAAACGTTCTTTGTAGTCTTCTGGAACATAAGGATTATCTTCCAATGTCCAATGCATTTGATAATAGTTTTTATCTCCTTCATCTGCTTTATCAATCCATTGTTTAATGATATGATCAGGATAGGTTGGGTTACATGTCACAACAGCTTTTGACCATGGACAACTCAAACGCTGATCTAAAATTTCGATGATAGAAGGCGGATAAAGAGTGATTTCATCGCAATATAGTAAAGACATAGTTTTACCACGAATAGCCCTAACAGCGCCTTCATCTTTGGCCCCTAATATTTTTATTGTTTTATCTCTGTAAGTTAGAACTCTATTTCCTGTTGACCAACTACAAAATGGCCTGAAAATTTCAAATTGAGGACTTTCAAACAGAAGTTTAATCACATTATCATACAATGTTTCACTTGTATGGCCGATCATATATATTTGTGAATCTGGACAAATAGCCGCTTGATGTAAGAACCAAAAGAATGTGCCAACTGTTTTACCTGTTCTTACACTACCTTGAGCAATATTCCATTTTGCATCAGCATTTAATACGAATTCAAGTTGCTTTTTGGAGAGTAAATCTTGCATATTGTCCTTATAAATGGAGTCAAAAATGAAAAATATAGCAAAGTGCAAATTGTGTGAAGAAATAATTGAAAGTCTGTTTTTAGAAGATACGGTAAATTGTAAGTGTGGAGAGATATCTATTAGCGGAGGAGAGTTAAAAAACTGGTGTGCTGCTAAAAGCTGGGATAATTTCTTAAGAATCGATGATGAAGGAAATGAGATAGTTCCTAAAATTGTTACAAAATCTAACGAAAATACTGAAGATGTAAAGCCGCTTTACACAGAAAAACCTAAACGAGAAGAAATGATTCAGATGTTAGATATTATGATAAAAGGAATAGAAGATCTTCCACAGCAAGCTATGACATTACCAGTTAATCAATATGATTTGCTTTCGTTTATGTTGTTGATATCGAACATTTTGAAGGAGAAAAATGAGTAATGAAAAAATAGAAGAAAAACTAGCAAGATTAGAAACCCATATTATAAATTTGATAATTCCGATTCAGGAAATTTCAGAGTTTATGAGAGATAAAAACTATCGGTCATCTGTTCTAGAAGTTCTTAATAAAATTTCAAAAAGTCCTCTAAGTATAAATGAATTACCATTTCAAAATTTAGTGAGAAAAATAAATGAGTTTGAAAGCAATTTAAATGTTTTAAAAGAAAAATTAGATTTTCATAATTTTGAACAAACATTAGGCGAGATAAAATACATAGGAAAAAGATTACTTGCTGTAGAAAATTCATTAAAAAAATTGGAAGAAAAAGGATTAAAAAATGATTTTCAACTAAAGATTCAATATAATAATGTGGAAATGATTGAAAGTGAAAAAGAAGAAAAAATAATCCATAAACCAATATATTATGTCGAAGATATATTAAAAACATTGAAATATAAAAATTTTAAAGAAGTAGTTAAATTAAGGCTTGGTTTAGAAGGAAATAAAATACATACTTATGTAGAAATAGGTAAAAAATTTAAATTAACAGGAGAAACAATAAGAAAAAAATTTAATAAAGCTATAAGAATGTTAAGACACAAATCTAGAATGGATATGATCAAAGAATGTGATTCAGAAATTCTAAAAAAGGCTGTATTGGAATCGTAAAATAAGCTGGTTTTTATTCCAAAAAGGTGATAAGATCTCCTAAAAATAAGGAGATTTTATGGCAAATAAACCAAAAACAAATTTACCGATTTATATAACAGACAATGTTATTAAAAGATTTTGGGAAAAAGTAGAAAAAACAGATTCATGTTGGTTATGGAAAGCTGCTATTAACCCATCAGGTCATGGTGTTATTAAAATTGATGGTTCTAATAGAGGCGCCCATCGAGTTTCCTATGCTATTCATCATGGTGAAATTCCAGAAAATCTATTCATATGTCACAAATGTCCGAATGGAGACAATCCTGCTTGTGTGAATCCAGATCATCTATATGCTGGAACTCCTGAACAAAATTCTATCGATGAAGTAAGAAAACAAAATACAAGACATTTTAAATGTGCTAATCCTAGTAAATTTAATGGAGTTAGATATGATAAAACTAGACAAGGGTGGATTTCTTATGTATATGTAAATAAAATTTTAATTGATATAGGAAGGCATGTTTCTGAGGTTGATGCCGCTAGAAATCATGACAGAATTCTTTATATGAAATATGGTATAAAGGATAGTTTAAACTTTCCGTATGAATACAACCTAAGTGACTGATACTTATGAGTTTCTATTATCCCCCTTGGAATAACTCTCTGGAGCCGAATCAAGGCAACGTTAGACAGTGGCTTGACAATCTATACTCGAAGTTTCAACCTATAGAACAATCACGTTGGAATCAATCCAATATTGATACCCTTTTCTATGCAGGCAGCCAATCCTTCGTGAATCGGTACTTTAATTTTAGTCCGACCTCGTCGTATCAGCAATATTACTTCAATCTAATTCAGCAACCAGTCAACATGGTTACTGGGTATGAAAGACAACACCGTAAAAACTTTACGTATATTGCGACAGAAGGTGCTGATCCTAGAACTACTGATCAATATACCAAGTTGATGACTCATGTCACAAATGCTGGTGCTATTCATGAACAGAAATCAAAAGCTAAGGAATTATCTGCTGTTTCTGGTATGGTTCTTATGCAACCTTATCTTGATTTTTCAGGTGATGATCAAGCACAAGGGACATTAAAAACCAAAATTTGGGAATATAATGCGTTTCTCGTTGACCCCTATTTTAGATCGCCAGACATGTCTGATGCACAATTTGTCTGGTGTCAAGAATACATTTCTAAAAAAGAAGCTGAAGATCGTTTCCCAGACAAACTCGAAAACATTGCTCCAATGGCCGGATCTCCTCAAAGATACGGTTCGTTTTATTTTCTACCAGAAAACTACAACATGGCCAGGAATGATCTTATGGTATTGTCGTATGTATGGTATAAATGGAAAAGAAAAAAGAAGCGTCTTTACAGCCGCTCTCGTAATCAATTTTTTGATTTTGCCGGAGGTGATGGGCAATTAGAAAAGATTCTTTATTCAATTGATGATATGGAAGAGGTAACTGTTGATGTTCCTACTTGGAAATTGGCAGTCGTTCTTAACGATCAACTTATGTATCAAGGAGACAATCCACTTGGTTTCGATGACTGTCCATTTATTCCTTATTATTGGAATTATGAGCCTCATATCAATTATTATGATTTACGTGTTCGTTCGCTCGTTAGAACAATGAGGGATCCTCAGTTTTTGGCAAATCATAAGATAATCCAAAATAACGATATAGCAGCAGCTACAATTAATGTAGGATGGAAAAGAAAGGTCGGAGCTGTAGCCAACGAAGATAATCTTAAAAAATCTGGTCAAGGTTGGGATGTTATCATCAATGAAGGTTATGAACTTACGGATTGTGAAAAAATCATTCCTAGTGCAGTTCCTGAATCTGATTTAGCATTAGCACAACAGATGATTGACCTTATTTATGCAACATCTGGAATTAACCTTGAGAACTGGTCTGGACAACAAGATAAGCAAACAAGTAGTCTTACAGTACTTCTTAAACAAGCCGCTAATTTAATGGTATTTCAGAAATATTTTGATCAGTGGGATTTTTCAGATAAATTGCTTGGAGATAGACTTCTTAAAGTTGTTTTAAATAATTGGAATGCTGAAAAAGTGTCCTTATATATAGGTGAAGAACCAAGTCCACATTTTTATTCTAAAGTTTTTGCTAAATATCAAACTATTGTTGAAGAATCAGACCTCACACCTACTCAACAGAACCTTCAAGCACAACAGATGTTAGATATTAATCAGACATTTGGTAGAGAAGTATTCCCACCTTCTATGATTATTCCTAAATTGAATATCACAGGAAAAGGGGAGATTATACCATTCCTACAGCAACAAGAACAGCAAATGCAAGCTGCACAATCTGAAGAAATGAATATTAAACATGCATTTGAAGAAGTAAAACTCAAAGAATTGATGTCAAGAGCCACTGCAAACATAGCTACAGCTAAGGAAAGATATGGTAGATTTGAATCTAATATTGGACTTCTAGAAGAAAGAATTTCAGAAGTTTCAAAAAATCGTGCGTTGGCAACAAAATCTAAAATGGAAGCTATTGAGAAAATGATGGATGTAATTGCTAAGTATGGAGAAGTCGAAACAGCATTAAAAGAAGCAGATATTCAATCTTATGACTATCAACAAAAAGCAATAGAAGATATGGAAAAAAATCAAGCATATAAAGAGTCTGAGTCTAATGAGTTCATGTCTAAATTAATGAATGGGGCACAAATTCCAGGGCAACAAAGACAACAGCCTCAACAAGGGCAAAATGATTTACAAAATCAACAACAAATGATATAAATAAATTTAAAAAGCTAAAATAGCTTAAGGAGAAAATATGGCAGGCGGACAGAAAATTGATGATCACAGTTTTTGGGCAGGTGGAAAATCAAAAGAATCAGTATTTCCTATGAATGCAAAAATGAAGCAATATACTAGTGCAGAAGGTGCTGGTGCTGAAAATGATTATGAAGACACTACAGAAAAAATCAAAGAGCAACAAATGAATGGGGATAAAAAAATTAAAGCCCATCCATTAAAACCTACTTATAGAAATTAATTTTGATGGCTTTTAAAATTTGGCCATTCCTTATTTTGAAGTAAGTCCATCTTTTTATGGGAAAGTCGTACTAAATATTAATACGCTACGTATCCAACCGTAGAGATGTAAGCGAAAATCTTACCTGACCCATCATTTTTATGATTACAACGTCTGATAATATCTATTAAGTTCCATTCATATCTACTCACACATACCTGTGAGCCTATCAAATTTTAATTTAACCATCTTGTAGTTTTTAAATACTTTACAAAACATCTTTTTTCTGTTTTAATTCAATTGTTATTATTATAAATTCCTCTACAAGTGCTTTTGGATAGGATGTCCATAGTTGTTGCAGCGGCATCCGAACTCATTTTATATTTTCTCATGATGTAAGTGATGGACATAGCACCCGATTCTTTATATTTCTTTCTTATTTCACAATCGATTTTTTTTAAATTCATATATTTTTCTCTAGATTTTTTGCAAAGGATATCCTATGGTATATTTCTTTGGAAAAAAAATCTAATAAATAAGGATATTTTATGACAGTTGCACAATATGCAGATTATGTTCAGGCTATTGGTATGGAAGATTTTCAAAGATATGAAAATCCTGGATTATTTGGAAACCTAAGTCTTGCGACAAATTTTACATGTACAAGACAGGGCTTGGGGGAAATAACATTTCAATTTACAGCAACACTTGGAGATAAAGATGTTGTTGGATGTACTATGGCAGCTGTTGTTGGTGCAACAATACTTCTTCCCATTTTCGGTCCTTGGATATATCCAACATTAATGGGCGTTGGTGCTGCAACTGATATAAAAAATATTACTATAGTAACGATCACAAAAGTTAGATTATCGAATGAATATAGAATTTGGAAAGGCCAACAAGTACAACATCAAGTCTCAGAGGTTTTTGAAATTTTCTTACAAGAAGATGGAACGTTGAATAATTTGATGTGTCCATATGCAAAAGAATTACCAGAAACCCCCGTTCTAGCCCCAGATGGTTTAACTTATGAGAAATCACATATCTTACAAAGAATAAGAACGAAAAAAGCAGGAGCCAATTCAGGAGCCTATTTACTCCAAGATTTTAATGAAAAAGATCTTACTTTTGATCTGAATCATTATTTAAAAGTCGCTAAAAGAATTAAAGTTCTCGTAGAAGAAGAAATTGACAGAAAAGATTTATGTCCTAATGATAGGAGAATCATTAAAGATGGTTTAATGGCCTATAAACATAATAGAGACCAAAATAATGTATTTATTTTCAATGAACTCGTTGAATTTCTTCAAGGAGAAAATAATAGTTTAAGGGACAAAGAACTAAAAGAATCGAAAGGTTCAGTATGGGATGTTAACGAAAAATATCATCAAATATTTCTTAAAAAACGGGCTGAAATTTATTCGTGTTTTACCCCATATAAAATTTCTATAAAGGATAATTAAAATGACCGAGATTCGTAAAATTCCAAGTGATATTTATATTGAAAGAGTTCAAGTTGTACCTGAACCAGCACTACGTGGTTTGTTTTCTGTAGATTCTTTTTTTTCTATTGAAAAATCTTTAATAGAATCCGGTAAGAGAAAAATCGGCGAAGGAAGAAAAATACAATTAGAAAGTGATTATATTTTTATAAAATTAATATTTAAAATTTCTTGTGTATTTTTTTGTATTTATATGGCATATCCCATGATATAACAATCATGGAGAAATTTTATGAAGAAATCAAAAGCAGCTCGTGACTTAGACGTAAATGAAAGAAAAGGTATGGGAAAAAACGATCATTGGGAAGTTAAAGTCCCTGCAACAGCAGAAGGAAAATTTTTGAAAAAACCTCTGTTTAACCATACAAAACAATCTTGTATTATTTGTAGGGGACTTCATTTTGATAATATAGAAATAGGATATGGCCCTGATTGGTATACTTATATGTGTGAAGAATGCATGGAAAAACATTCCAAAAAATGGGGAATAGAATTTGAATGAGTTTTTTTCTCACAAGGAATGAAATAATATTTAAAATTTCTTGTATATTTTTTTGTATTTATATGGCATATCCCATGATATAACAATCATGGAGAAATTTTATGAAAAGAGATGCAGAAAAAATTAATTCTAAGTCAGGTTTTTCAGATCTTATTAAAATCAAATCTCAAAGAGAAGAGGATAAACCAGTTGATGGGAAGAAATCTCCTTGGGATTTTAGATGTCCTCAATATGATCAAAGATCCTCTGTTTTCTTAAATGCAGGGACTGATTATGGAGTTGGACATAGACAACCAGTTGGTCATGAAGGTAATCCAAAACAAAGAGTGTCTACTATGCCATTTGGAAGACCAGAAACAATGATAGTGGATGAAACCTAATGACTTACGGCATGAAAGGTGGAGATGCTAATAGGCAACAGCCAAAGAAACCTGGTAAAAATAGATTTGCTCATACTGCTAATACTCCTTATGGTATGGGTGATAACTATGGTACTGGACTTAAAGCAAAACTTGGTAAAATAAGAGATGGTTATTCTTCCAATCCTGTAACACCTAAGAAATTAAAGACTCCTCCTAGAGGATTAGCTTAGAAGCCCCTTTAATTCTTTTTTGTCTTTCTGCATTTTTTGAAAGTTCTTTATAAATTTCATCAATCTTTTCGTCAGATAAATCATCATCATCCTTTTGATCTAATTTTTCTTTTTCGAATATGAAATTATGAATGCTATCACAAATGGTTTTATTTTCTGTAATATTTCCTTTTTGATATTGCTTCCAAAGTTCTTTTTGAGGAATTATCCAAATAATTTTGATAGTATCTGTTCTAGGATACGCTTTAAATAGCATTGAATTTTCTTGAGATTTTGGTTTAGTTAATCTCGGCTGCCAAATCATTCTCTTTTTAGATGGATCATTGTCTTCTGTTCTTGAATGGACAAATATATAAAATGAATGACTTCCAAATGGTCTTTGATTAATCAAATCTTGACAACATTCTCCAATATCGTTCTTTTTCTTCGTAAAATCAATAAATCTATCATGCGTTTCTAAACGATTGAGTTTCATTTTTCACCTATTTTTGTAAAATTCAATTTTTTTCTACACATTAATTCATATAGCAATTACTTTGAAATTTAAAAATAACCGAGGTTTTTTATGACGTTTCAGCCAGGCGCTAATTTATATACTCAAGGTTTTGGATCAAGACCTGAAAATGTTGAAGTACCACATGTCGATGTAAGAGCTCCGGCTGCAACGGATGTTAATTATCCGATCGGTAAAGTCTGGAATGATACTGTTGGATTAGATACTTATACTCTTATTTCACTAACTTCGGTTGGGGGTATTTTATCTGCTAATTGGATTTCTGGTGGTGCAGCTTTAGCAACAAACACAATAGCAGGAACTGTATTTCTTGCAACATTATCGCAACTTCAAAATGGTAATGCTCCAAGTGCTGATTATGTACCATCTTCTAATGATGTTAATGCGTTTGTTGCAGCAGCAATCCCGGGTGGTGGTGTTCCTGCAACTATAGCACAACAAGGTCTTGTGTATTTAGCAACCAATGCTCAAGCAGTAGCTGGAACGGCTGTTAACCCAAATACTGCATTAATTCCTTCGAATTTAGCTAGCGTTTTTGCAGCACCTCCGGCTATTGGTGGAACAACACCGGCAGCCGCAGCATTTACAACAATATCTGCATCCGGTGCTGTAACGTTATCAAGTACATTAGCTGCTGGAAATACAACAATTACAGGTACTTTAGGAGTTAGTGGAGCTTCTACTATTGCAGCACTTTCAGCTACATCCGGTGCTTTTTCAACAACACTTTCAGTTACTGGTGCTTCTACTATCGCGGCATTATCAGCAACTAGCGGTGCATTTAGCACAACTTTAGCAGTTACAGGAAATGCAACCATAGGCGGAACGCTTGGCGTTACTGGAACTATGACTATTAATGCAATTAATGCAACAAATGCGACATTAAGTGGAACTTTAGGGGTAGTTGGTCTTTCAACACTTGGAGCATTAACTCAAGTTGGAACTGCAAATATTAATGCCTCAGGTGCAGCAGTTACAACAATTGCAACTGGCGGAACCGGTGCTTTAGCTTTAGGAAACGCAACAGGGAATACAACACTCACCGGTAGTTTTTCTACTCTAACAGATGCAGGAACATTTGTAATAGGAACAGCTGGACAAACAGGAATAACAACAATCGTTTCAAGTACAGCAGCTAATAGTGTGCTAATCCAAAATGGTGTAAACGTCGGTGCTCAAGTAACTAGTATAAATAATGGTGCAGCAGCAGCGAATAGCACAGTGAATATTTTAAGCGGTGTAATTACAGCTGGAACTCAAGCGGTTAACATTTTTACTGGAAATGCAGCTGGTGGAACACAAACCTATAATCTATTTACTGGAACAAATGCCGGTGCGATCAATATCGGAACTGGTACAACAGGAGTTAAAACGATTGCTATTGGTGGTACGGCTGCAAACGTAATCACAATAGGAAATACTCAAACAACAGGATCCGTTGCAATTGGTAATGCTCTTACAAGCGGTACAGTTACAGTCGGAGGAACAGCAGGAACTGGATTAATCACAATTGGTCAAGCTACAAATGCTACCGGTCAGACAGTTTCTATTAATAGTGGTGCTTCAATTGCAGGAACTAATATTGTCAGCATATTAGCTGGGGCGACTCCTGCTGCTAGTCAAACTTTAAATATAATGACAGGTGTCGGAACAGCAGGTACTTATGCAGTCAATATTCTTACTGGAAATTCTACTGGAACTACACAAACGATATCTATTGGTACTGGATCTGCTCAAACTGATATTACTCTAGGCGGAACCGGCGCTAACGTAATAGCGATTGCTAATACTCAAACGGGTGGTTCATTATCTCTAGCTCATGCGATGACAACAGGAAATATTGTTTTAGGTGATGCTCAAACTTCTGGAACATTAACCATTGGTTCGACAGCTGCAGGAATAGGGGCTGTACGAATTGTAGATGGAACAGGCGCCCAAACTACGACGATAGCCACTGGCGCTGGCGCAAAAACAGTGACACTAGGAAGTACAAACACGACTAGTGCCTTGACTCTCCAAGCAGGAACTGGAGCTACAGGACTTAAATTGAGTGCTGCTGGTAACGTTCAAATGGTTCCGGCTACTAGTTCAACTGCTTCACCTACAGCTAGCGTCACAATGAATAACCGAGTTGGTTGTGCAACTTTTACTGGTTTTACAACAGCAAATGCAGGTGGAACTCAAGCTTATACAATAACAAACAATACAGTTTTAACAACTTCTTGTGTTCTAGTTACAGTTGCTAACTTAAATGCTTCTACGAATAACGCTCAAATAGGGATCGTCGGTGTCACTCAAGCGGCCGGTTCTATTATTGTTCATACTATAAATAATGGCGGTGGTTCTTTAGGTGCTGGCGACGACGTACATATTAACTTCTGGATACTCTCATAACATAAACTTAAGGAATATACACATGATTCAAAATAAAATACAACTCGAAATTAAAAAAGGTGAAAGATCCTATCAATTAAATATTTCTCCTGATTCCCCTTTAGGAGAATTATATGATGTCCTCTCAGAAATGAGAGGATATGTTTATACAAGACTAAAAGAAGTTGAAGAAGCTTCAAAAGCTCAAGATGAAAAACCTTTAGAGACTATAGAACCAGTTAAGGAGTAATATGTCGATTAATAATAGTCAAAGAGCTGGATTTCCAAATGAATTGTCAGGAGTAATGACAGGTTCTTCTGTATTAATAGGAACTCTTCTTTTTAATCCAGTATTAATCATTTTTGATAATCAAGGAACCGCTTCTGTGGCTATTTCTGTTAATGATTCAACAGGTGGAACTGTCTGGAAGACTTTTACACCTGGAGAAGCTCTAGTTTTAGATTTAAGAGATAAAGCTCATCTAGCTGCTAACTTTACTTTTGATATAGGAACTACTTTTCATGGAAATGGAGCCTCAGGAACATTTTCAATCTCCTACATTTATGCGAAGGAGCTTACTTAATGTCGCAGATTTATAAATCTCTTGCATCTGGGCCAGTCCCTCCATCTGTTCCTACTTCATTCGTGACAGATAGCGGAACAGCAGTTCCTGCTTTAAATATTTTAAATGTTTTAGGCGGCGGGAATGTTTCAACTTCTGGTTCTGGAAATACTATAACAATCACGGTCATAAATGATGGGTTTACATGGTCAGAACAAATAGTAAGTTTTCCAGCAGCCGTTCAAAATGGATATTTTTGTAATGCCGCTTTGACTGTTACTCTTCCTGCATCAGGTGGACTTATTCTTGGAAATACTATCATCATTTATAATGATTTTGGATCTTCTGTAATTGTTCAATGTGGTGTTGGTGAATCAATTCAATTTGGTAATAATGCACCTGTCGCAGGAGGTACTTTAACAAGTACTCTTAAAGGTGACATGATTGAGTTTGTTTTTAAACCATCAGATCTAACGTGGCATACAATATCTTCTGTTGGAACATGGACACCATAAAAATAGGTTTTTAATATGGGTGCAAATAATTCTTTAAATATTTCTGAAGCAGGATATGTAACTTTTGACGGCGTTAACACTTTTCATGGTCGTACATTTCAGCAAGGGACAGGAATAATTTTAACTAATGCAAGTGGTGTCGTAGGAAATACTACTATCTCTACCACAGCTTCATTAACGGATTTACATGCTCCAAGATTTATAGTAAGTAATACAGACCTAACACATGGTGCTAATTACGCAACCATTGCATCTGCTTTGTCAGCAGCGGTAGCACTTGGTTCGCCCCAAACAGTTTTTGTTCAACCAGGCACTTATACAGAAACTTTAACTTTAGCTTCTGGAATTAATATATGTGCATTTTCTTGCGATTCTAACACACCTAATGTAACAATAATCGGAGTTTGTACAGCTACATTTACAGGTTCTTGCAGCATTTCTGGAATCAATTTCCAGACTAACGGACTAGGATCTTCTATTGTTGTTAGTGGGTCTAATGCAACAGTCGTGAATTTAACAGGTTGTAATTTTAACACTACAAGTGGAACTTCTATATCAAATTCTGCATCAAATATAGCCGCTATCATCAATGTAAATACATGTAGAGGAGATATTTCTGTTGTTGGAGGGGGAAATGTAGTTTATCAGGTTACTGGAACTGGTACTATCAATTTTTATTCTTCTTATTTCACAAATTCTGGATTAGGAGTTTCTGCAAATGGATGTAGTTCAGGAGTTGTAAATATTTTTTCATCTTTATTTAGTAATGGGGTTGCGTGCACTGTCTCTGGAATTACAACAATTTTAGATTCTTCCGTTTTAAATTCTGGAATTAATACAGCATGTTTAGATCTCGTGAGTAATGTGGGAGGAACTATTACCTGCTCTAATTGTTATTTAGATTCTGGAACAGCCTCTGCAATTAGTTTAAATGGGTCAAATGCTATAGTTAATGCTTTAAATTCTACCCTCAAAACTTCTAATACTAATGCTATTGTCAGAGCAGGTTCAACTCCAACCATTAAATTTGGAAATTTAAGTTTTATAGGAACTTCTTCGTTAATTGATGCATTATTAACACAAGTTCCTTTTATATCTACAAATGATGCAGTGAAGATAAAATCTCCTGGTGCTTATCCCTATACTACAATTCCACAAGACACGGTAATTTTAGTAGATTCATCAAGCGCTAGAACTATTGTTCCTTTGGCCTCACCAACAACTGGACAAATGCACAGGATCAAAGATAACGTAGGATCAGCAGCAGCAAATAATATTACAATCACACCTTCTGGAAAAAATATTGATGGAGCAGCCTCATATGTCATTAATACAAATTATGGAGCTGTAGATATTGTATATAATGGCACTGAATGGAGTGTTCTTTAATGTCATATATTGGAAATAAATTAGTTTTTACTGGATCTATTAAATCCGGAATAGATGGAACTGCAACTGGATCTACTTTAATTTTTACACCTACTGGAAATTTTACACCGCAAATAATCACTTTTGAATTGCAATCCACAACAGGTTTTATAAGTGTCGCCTCAGCAAGTATAGGAACAAACGGATCAAATTATAATAATTTATTACCAATAAGTGCTTTAACAGGTATACAAGTAGCAAATAATCTTTTATCTTTTTCTCTTACTTCCCTTATAAGTTCGATAACTGCTGGAACTGGAATATTTGTTAATATCACTACAGGAGCCATTAGCACTACATATGTATTAAAAGTAACTATAACAGGTATTTATAATTAAGAGGTTATATGGCTTACGGAGATGATGGAGCATCTATTAGTGAAGTAGATGGCTTCAATATAATGGGTTATTATCTATGAGGTTAATGTGTCAAATATAGGAATAGCAACTACAGGTAAAATATTACAAGGTGCAGGTACAGGAGCTAGTGCTACTTTTTCAACAGCTACATATCCATCAACAGCAACGGGAACAGGCAAAGTATTGATTGCGGATGGGACAAATTGGGTAGCAAGCACACCAACATTTCCTAATACTAGTGCTAGTAGTGGTAAGTTTATTATATCCGATGGTACTAACTGGATAGCCAGCACTCCTACAATCCCTAATACAGCAGGAACTAGTGGAAAAGTTCTTATCTCAGATGGTACTAATTATATTTCTTCTACCCCAACTTTTCCAAATGCAAGTGCAACTACTGGAAAGATAATTATCTCAGATGGCACTAACTGGATTTCTTCAACACCTACTTATCCATCTGCTGCCGGAACTTCTGGAAATATCTTAACTAGCAATGGTACTAACTGGACAAGTGCAGCCCCTGCAACATCTGGAACCGTAACAAGTGTCAGCGGAACTGCAAATCAAGTGGCCGTTGCAACAGGAACTACAACCCCTGTTATATCATTAATTGGCCCTTATACTCCTGCCACATATACTGCTCACGGAGTTCTTGTAGGAGAAGGTACAAGTTCAATTGCAGCGTTAGCAGCAGGATCTGCTGGACAAGTTTTACAATCTGGGGGAGCTTCTGCTGACCCAGCCTATTCAACAGCTACATATCCAACAACAGCTGGATCATCTGGAAATGTCCTGACTAGTGATGGGACAAATTGGCTGAGTTCTTCTATTCAATCAGCTTCAACTTTTACACCTGGTATAGCTTTTGGTGGTGGAACAACTGGAATAACCTATACTACTCAAGTAGGTCAATATGTAAAAATAGGAACATTGGTTTTTATTTCAGGGACAGTAACTTTATCTAATAAAGGTTCTTCAACAGGAACTGCAACTTTGACAGGATTACCTTTTACAACTTCCAACTCTACAACAACACAAGAAATCACCGTTAGTTTGCGAGCAGCAATAACTCTAACCGCTGGATTTACATGGGTAACAATAGCTATTCCAACCGGAGGAACAACTGGAAATATCGATGAATGTGGTTCAAATCAATCTAGAACACAATTAGACAATACGGCTTTTGCCAACACTTCTAGTTTTGCTTTTTCTGGTATTTTTACCACCACATAATATAAAATATATTATAATTATACCCATTTCTTTTTTTTCATATCGAAGTATTTTTTAGGGTTTTCAAAGAACTTATAATAATGTTCGTCAAGCCATTCTTTAGCTTCATCAAGATCATGAAAATAGAGAGTAAATGATCTGCTTTTGTGAGTCATTCTCACTCTAAAGATATTATTTCCACTTGGATAAACCCTATTATATATATTTGCATATTTATCTATTTCTGAGTTTGACATGGACATAAATTACAGTGTTGTGGTTGACATACAAAATAATGACCATGGTAATAAATAAGCATTATTCCGTCTCCGTCTTGCCATATAGTAGCGTTAGATTTTGGCTCATAGACAGGTTCTTTTTCCTTAGATTGAAGAGAAAAACATAAGCAAATAAATATAAAAATTAGATACTTCATTTTTCCTGCCATTCCCAATCATTTGCTAATACATCATATATCGTTAAATAAAAACTGCCGTAAACATGATCTTTATCACCGCATAAAGAACCAGATTCTGGCCTAGATTTTCTATAAATCCGTTTACCTTCTCGAAGATATGTCATAGCTTCTTCTAGGATCATTCTTTCTCTTTCCTTTTAATTCTTTCTTCTACAATAGCATCTGCCAATGTTTTACCTGTTGCTAACCAAAACATTCTCTCTTCTAATGAAAGAATTTTTTCATCAAACGCATCCATTCTTTTTTCAAACTTATCTATACGTAAATTTAAATCAATTTTAAAGTTTCTAAGAAATCCATATACAAATCCTATTACTGTAACTGTTGCTCCGACGGCGGTTAAAATTGTTGCTGCATCCATCTTTTTTCTTCCTAGTTATTAAAATATTATGTTATACAAAAAATCAAATGTAAACATAGTCTAAAACATATTGTAAGTCAAGGTGAACATGAAAGAAAAGAAAAAAGAGAAAAAAGTTTCCAAGGTCATGCACGAATTTGGAGAAGGAAAATTACATAGTGGATCAAAAAAAGGGCCAGTAGTTCAGGATCAAAAACAGGCGGTTGCTATAGCATTGTCAGAGGCTCGTAGAGCTGGCGCAAATATTCCTAAAAAAAAGTAGATAGATTATCCAAATTAATTGGCTCCTTAAATAACTCTGGAGTCACAAGTAAAAATTACAAGGAAATTATAAATGGACAAGAAAATCAAGAAAGTAATCGGAAAAGAAAAAGATGCTGTAAAAGAGACTAAAGAACTTTTGAAAATGGATAAGAAACACGATAAAAAATTAGAAAAATGCGATATGAAGATGATGAAAAAAAAGAAATAGTCAAATCCATATTATTCTTATCTTTTTTAAGTTCGTTCATCCAATCAGGTTTCATAATATTATCCTTCCAACAAAACCCCAAAGTATTAAGGACATTTGAAGATTATTCAATTCACATTTCCTTCAATAATTTGATCCACCAAAGATTTACATTCCTGAATACAGAAGTTGATATTTCTATATGTTTTGTCAAAAAACGAACTTTTTTTAATGTTAAGTTTTTCCATCATTTCTTCATGTCTGTTTTTAATCTCTATTAATTCAGGACGTGTATTGCTTAACTTTTCACTAGAAGGACAAATATCATTAAGGTGTACACAATCAAATCCTATCCAATTTTCATTATCTTCATCTAATTGATTAAAAGTTATGCCGCCGTGAACATCACCTTTTAAATCTAAACCTTTTTTATGTAATTCTAATTCTAAAGGAACCTTCACATATCCACAAAGATAACCTCCAAACACATGAAATACTTTAGCGTATGGTTCTCGAACAGCAATTCTTTTTACCACGCAATGATAACCCTTGTATTCAAACTCTACTAAATCTGCTTCTTCAACCCATTCCCCATATCCCCACCACTCTAGCTTTTGATCACATGTAAAAGTGTGTTCTTGTTTTTTTATATTTTTAGTACTATTCAACCTTTCCTCCTTCTATATGAAAAACTTCTAATTCATCGTTCTCAAAAACTTCTTTAAGCTTTTCTTTTATATTTGAAACATCTTGATCCTTTGCATTAAAAACAAACTCTTGCTCATACCAAATGTCACTGCAATCCATATCCATAATTTTCATCAATTCATTAGCCTGTTTCATGTATTTATTTCGGAAAATGATCTTGAATCTATATTTCATAACTCATCTTCTGTCAAATTATGTTTTTGAAAAAATTTATCGATAAAATTTGACAAATCACGAATAGAAATGTCTCCGAAGTCTTTACCATCACACATTTTAGAAAATTGAATTATACCATCATAAAGTAAATATTTTTCATATTTCAATGGATCTTTATCCCATTTCATACTTTCACCCATCTTCCTTTTTAATCACCATCTCTACGAATTTATCTATAATTTCTTTCATATTCTTCCTATCAAAATTTTTTATTTGTTCATCGTTTAGACTACAAAAAACACCAAAAGTAAATTCAGAAAAACTCAATAATAAACCCTTTATCTGTTTTTTATACATCATATGAAGATGATTTCGATGCTCAAAGGTATCTAATAGATCTCTTACAATTTGTTCTTTATTTTCAATCATTTCTGATGCTCATATATGTAGTTGGTTCTTTTCTATATTTTTCTAGGTCTATAGACTTTATTTCAGGAATAGAATTATAGTCAACCACTCCTTTGCGTATCACCTTAGAAACTGTCACCCCTAATCCCTTAGTTGATTTACCATTAGCAAGAGAAATCAAAGATGCTCTTAAATGCTCTTCTTTTGCCTTCCACATATTAAATTGTTCTTTAGCATTCTTATATTCTTCGACATGCATACTCCATTGAAAATCTTCTCTGATAACATAGTCTTTATTTGTCATTTCAGGGGGAATGAGATTCATAAGGTTTTCAAAATAAAAAATATTTTCTTTCTCGTTCATTTCTTTGATAAACTTATCATCTCTATAGACTTCCCAATAAAACCAATCATCATTAGAACGAAAAGAAATAAAATAAATTCGATCTGTATCAGCTACATACATTTGCTTTTGAAGCTGGCATTGATAATAGGGTGCTATTTCTTTTCTTTTTGCCATCTCATGAGAAGATACACCGCATTTAATTTCTAATATTCTATTATTAGAATTCATTCCATCCAAAGAAGCTATCTGAAACGCATTCTTTCCATGTTCTAAGACAATAGGTTTGTAATCGGTATCCATATGATCGTTAAATGAATTTCGCGCTTCTTCTTCAAGTAAAGAGCCTTCTTTCATCTTTTCATTTAAAGTTTGAGATTCTTTAAACCCAAGTTTTTCTTCCCAACATTGATAGGCTGTACACCATGGATTTAATCCCATAATCTTAGCTGTGTCAGTCGCCGTAACTTTATTACGGCGCAAGGACAGCCAATCTGGTGTCCCTTGTTCGATATCAATTATTTTAGGTTTCATTATTGACTCCCGGTGGTTTAGGTAATGGCATCCAAAACTTTATATTATAATTAATACCTTCATAATTAGAGAACCATGCACGGTCATTTCTACCAAAAATACGTTCGATATAATATCCAATGTGATATTCCTTATTATGATAAAAAATAACTTCCTTTTCTGATTCAGGCAATTTATCCTCAACACTAATCCATTCACTCATTCAACCACCTCAACTTCTAGTTTTACATTTTCCATTTCTTTCTTAACTAATTCTTCTTGATAAGCTTTATAACGAGCCACTAACATATCTTTATGTTTGACAAACTCATTTTCTGGAAGATCATCGATCATATCGATATTGAATTTTGTCTTTAAATATTCTTTGAAATTCTTTTGTACTTCTGGTGAACATCCTTGTAAAAGTTGACTTAATTCAATGCCTTGAGAACTAGTAATGCTTGAGATGTAAAGCTGCTTTACATTTGATTTTGATTTAATATCGATTGTTTCTGTATCAGCTTGACCCATTTCTTCTTTAGTATAAATACCGTTAAATTCCCCGGGAAAGGCTTTCCTTAAAGCTAATGATTCAGCACATTTAGCCAATTGATTGTGTGGCATATCTGCCCAAAATGAAGTAAGTTTTTTTTGTCCTGTATTGAAATCTTTAAAGCCTTGAGCATATTCATTAAAAAATGCAACAGCAGCAATTTCATGCCATGTTCCATCTCGTGTTAATTTTTTAACATATGAGGTTGCAGACATAAGACTTCCATTTTTGTCATATTGAAAAGTTGGTTCTTTTCCCGGACAATAACATCCAGTTCTATCAGCTATCAACCTATATCCATCAATAGAAGTTTGAATCGTCATAACTTCGCGTCCAAGCTTTTTATCATTTCTTTTAACTGCATAAACTTGTTTCGAAAAAGGACATAATCCTGTTTTTTGACATACCTGTATGAACAATTGAAGTTCCTCATCTAACAAACCTTTACAGAACAAGTTTTTTATCAATTCAATTTGACTTGCAGTGAAGTTTGTGTTCTGAACTTCAAACTTTTCAATTTTTGCTAATGCTGACATATTTTTCTCCGTTTTGAGTCGGTTTCATTTTGTAACCGACTGATTTTTTTTAATTCTCTAAGCTCTAATTCTGCTGTTTTAATTTTTTTTAACAATTTTGTGTTGTTTTTAATCATCTTCATATGGCTCCGGATATTTCATTTCTTTTTCTCTATATTCTTCATCGAAACCATCAACATCATCTAAGACAGCTAATGCATGAAGAACGTTTAACCCTGAATCTTTAAATATCTTTGTGGCTCTTTCATAACCACAAAGATAAGACTCCGCGATACACTCTACATATTCCCCAATTTTTCTTTCTGCTTTTTCGGAATATTCTTGCATTAATCTTTCTAGGCTAAACTGTATTCTAGCCTCTTTATCCATGTACTCTTCAAACATTTGGTATGGTGTTGGAAATGCCATATTATTTTTCTCCTTGATTTACTTTATGGTTCATGCGATAATTCTAATGACATCATACGAAAGTTCGTATATTTAAATCAAGAAAAATTATCGACATAGGAATAAAAAAATATTATGATACTAAAAGAATACTTGCAGCAAAACGGAATTAGATTTACTTTCTTTGCCAAACGCGTAGGAGTGAGTCAACCCGCATTATCAGCTTGGATGAATGGAACCGTTACCCCAAGTATTTTTTATGCCTATAAAATTGAACAAATAACAAAGGGCGAAGTTAAGATCAAGGACTGGATTACAGAAGATACAGAGAAAAAAAGACAACCAAGAAGTAAAAAAGGGCCGAAAGAGAAAAAATGCGACGAATTAAGCGATCCTGAAAAATCTCCCGAAAAACTTCTCTCATAAAATACACCTTTGATGTAAATAGTAAATTTTAAACTAGATTAAAGGGATATTTTTATGATACAGGAATTTATACACTGCAAAAAATGCATTTCGAAATTAGAGAAATATGGAAATTTACCTCTAGATGTTTACCTGGGAATTTGCGAGCAATATGCCCAAAAAAACTCTATTTTTTGTGAAACAGGCAAAAGAGGGATGGGAGATACTATAATAAACTTCTTGGAAAGTAAAGGGTTTATTGTTACAACAGAGTGTTACGACGACAGTTTAGCTGTCAAACCGAATGGATATAGGGAATATGAAACAGAATATGACATTACAACTCATGAATTTTGCGCGTTTCGCGAAATCCATTAAGAACAAAAAAAAACCCCAGTTATTAGCTGGGGTTAATGATTCATCATTGACAAATCAAGGAGACTTATAAGAGGCTGTACCATCAGCTTACTTAAACGAAAACAAAATAATCTACCTGCAATATAATAAAACGCGTCGTTTAAGTCAAGCTTTTCAGTACAGTTTTTTCTAAGTCTCCTAAATAAAATAAAAAAATTAGGAGAAATCACGCTGTGAGTATACTCAGAATAGAACACAATAAAAACAACCCTTACGTAATTTTAAATAAAAAAGCGCTTGAAGATGGAAAATTATCATGGGCAGCAAAGGGATTATGGGCTTATTTAATGAGCCGACCAGACGATTGGAACGTTTCAGTTGTCCATCTTTCTAAAATTTATGAAGAAAAAGGTGGTGGAGAAAAAGCAATTTACACTCTTTTAAATGAACTTATTGAATGCGGCTATTGCGAAAGAAAGCAACCGCAAAGTGATAAAGGAAAATTTGAAAAAACAGAATATATTATATCAGAATTCAAAAAATGTTTACCGCACAGCCTTCAAAGGGACGCGGGTGAAAGGGTTGCCGTTGAAGCACCCCCTACTAATAAAGGAATTATACTAAGTAAAGAAAAAGAACAACAACATGTTGCTGTTTTTTTTGATTGCCTTGAGAAAACAGAAATTGAACAATACGAAAAAGTCTGGTTATCGAAAAACTATGATGAACCAACGGTTCGACATGCGGTTGCTTACGCAACCAATCCTAACACAAAAATCCGAACCTCTCTGATTCAAGTTATTAAATGGGCTTGCGAAAAGAAACCCGAGATTTCAATCTCAAAAGAAGAAGATGCGATTAAAAATAAAGAAGGAGCTCAAAAAATTAAAGACGAAGCAACGATTCCCAATGGTTGTAGTTTTGAGGTGTTAAATAAGCATATAGAGATTTGTTTTGGTGGAAATTCTATTTCGTTTGTGTTAGAATATTCCAAGTCTGGCTTCAAAGAAATGTTTAGAGAAGCTCTCAAAAAATATGGAATAAAACCAAAATAAGGAAATTTTATGGACGAAATGCAAATGCGAAAAGATATTAAATATGCGGTGGATAAATCTATTGAATATGCATATCGAAGAGGATATTCACATGGTTATGCTTTTGGACATGCAAATAAAGATAATGATGCTTTTTGTGAAAAAGCAGCTATTCTAAAATGGAAAGAAGATCTTACAGAAAAAACAGGTGCCCCAGGAACCCCTTTTAGAGACCACCCTATGGAATGGGATAGTACAATAGATGATATAAAATTTGATTTGATATAAACGCTCACAAGGATATTAAAACCATATCGAGCAAACCCTCGAAATGATCGACACACAAAGGAAAAGATGGAAGAAGAAATAGCATACGGTGAAAGTTTAGTTTATAGACCATCAAACTATCCAGGCCCAAAAGCTATGGATGCAACAATAGGAGTAAAATTTTCTAAAGACATATTTTTAATGAAATCTTTTTTGGATCAAAAAAACTTTAAATATAAAGAAGAAGATTTAGAAGATTCGCCCATGGGAAAAGGAATAAGAATAAAAAAATGACCCTTTTCTTTAAAGTACCGATTAAAACGATAAATGAAAGCAATAGCGCAGAGCATTGGACGAAGCGGGCAAAGAGACGGCGAATGCAAAGATATGTTGTTAAAGCGTATTTAAATGGTAAAATTAACGATTTTAGGATTCCATGTAGAATCAAGTTAACAAGAATCGCACCTTGTAAGCTGGATTATCATGATGGATTACCGATCAGTATGAAATCAGTAACCGACCAAATTTGCGATATGATAGTGCCTGGGTTGGCACCTGGTCGATCAGATGATAAAGGCTTCAAGATCGAATATGATCAAAAGCAAGGGCTGCCAAAAGAATATGCCGTGGAAGTTGAAATAGAGAATATGGAATGAATATGTTAATAAGAAATGATAGTCTTACTATAAATTTAAATAATGTTATAGGATTCAAATTTCATCAACAGATAATAATTTTTTATCTACCTTATTTGGATGTTTACAAAGAACCAGATGAAATTTGGCTTAATTTTAAAGATGATAAATCGGCTAAAAAAGCATTTGATAGAATCATCTATGCTTATGCAAATGAGTATAGAACTTTAGATTTGAGTGAATATGACGCCTGAAGAAGAAAGCCAAGAAATGATGAGAAAATGGAGACTAAAAGAATACCGGGAAGAAATTGATCGGCTTAGAAAAGAACTAATAGAAAAATGGTATCAAGAAAATATCAAAAAGATAAAAGACAACAAAAAATTTGAATTTGCTAAAAAACACTATCTTAATATGGATAGTTTTATGACAAGAGAAAGATCCTCAGAACAAATCTTATGGGAATGTTATAGATATGCACCCGATTGATAAATCTTCAATGAGTTTTGAACATTATTATCTTCAAGAAAAGATAGATAAAGAATATGAAGACGCTTTAGAGGCTAGAAAGTCAGATAGTCAAGATTTTATAAGGTCTTGTGAGACTCAACAAAAGAACTTTTCTTGTGAAGATTTAAAAGGTGATGTTCATAGCAATATGCCACCTCTGAACCGGGAGGAAAATAAGTAGGAGGTTTACCACAGCAACAGCAACGTTTTTTATCGATAACAGCGATTAGCTGGTGAAAGCTTAAGAGTGACATATAAACCTCTCTACAATAGCTAATCTTTCTTCATGATCTAACAATCCTTTTCCATTCTCATTCAAACGAGCATATGTACCTTTCCTTACCTTATCAAGAGATCCTTTGACTTTTGCTAGTTCAATACGTAGAGTATCTATCTCACACTGTTCTTGCGTCTTGAAAAGGTCTAATTGGATTGCATACATAAAATTACCAGTTCCAAAATGTTTTAAATTGACGTCACACCCCTATGATATGACGCCAAACATCATTGCTATCATAAAACGTTAATGACCATATCAAAACTGTCAATTAATGTAAACTTTTGTTGATATAAAATAAAACATTTGATAGTTTGCAGAAATTCTTTGCTTGAATTGGGCTACCTACACTGTGTAGGTAGCTCTTAAATTTACGAGAGGAAAGATCATTAAAATTACTCATGAAAGGTCTCTTTTAAAAATCTTTTCTCTCACTTTATCCAATTGATAAATAAAAGTCTTTAAGAAAATATCTAAACATGATATTTATCAATTGTTTTTTTTCATCGAGACTCCTTATCGACCTAGCTACAACTAGGTCGATTTTTTTTTATCAAATTTCTTTATAATCTTTTTCTTGCCATATTTTATTAAATTATTTACTTTGCGATCATGAATATACAATACATTCCTTTAAGCAAACTTAAGCACTACGAAAAGAACCCTAGGAAAATAGACAAGGTTCAATTCCAAAAGCTTTGTAATAATATACAAGCAGATCCTGATTTCTTTGCGATGAGGCCTTGTTTAGTAACAACGATAGATGATAGATATGTTATCTATGCTGGAAACCAAAGAGCAAGAGCTGCTAAAAAGATTGGGTTAAAAGAAGCCCCATGTATCATATCTGAAAATCTAAATGAAGAAACCATGAAGAAACGTATTGTCTTAGACAATCTTCATCACGGTGAATTCGATTATGAAATGTTAGCTGCTGATTATGATATTCCAGAACTTATAGAATTAGGAATGACAGAAAAAGATATGGGGATTATATCAGAGATAGAAGCTGATAAGATTGAAGAAGAGGAAAAAGAAGAAAAGCCTGAACAATGTAAAATGTGTCCTAAATGCGGATATGAGCTTTAAAATATGCAAAAAACAGAAGATAAAGAACCTATTTTGGGTCAAAAAGTAAAACTAAAAGCTAATGAATTTATTATTGATGCCTGGTGTACTTACAACCCTTTTGCTGAATTAGATGAGGGTAAACAATGGTATAAAAGTTTAGGGTGGTTATTTATAAACCCTTTAACAAATAAACTCACATGGGTACAATTAATGCCAGACGACATATATGAGTAACTAACTATGTCAAGACAACCATTTAATCCTGACAATCCTGACATGTTAGAAATATCTACCAAATATCATGGTAATATATCTCAGATAGCCAATTATTTCAATGTTTCTAGAGAAACAATCTATCAATATCAAAATAGAAATCCTATAGGAAAAAAGATTATAGATGAAGTTAGGGGGTATAATACAGAATTTGATTTAGATATTGCTGAACATGTTAATAGACATAACATGCTTAATTATAAAGATAGACCAGCACTAGCACAAAGAGCCGCTGAAAAGGTCTTAGACAAGAAGGGGCAGTCTCGTGGTTGGAAAGACCGACTTGAAGAAGTAGAAAAAGTATCCGATGAAATAAAAAATCAATATGATTCTTTGATTAAACAGCTAACAGATATGAAAATAGATAGGCAAAAATGCAAAAAAGAACAAGATGCCATAAATGCGAATTGATTATAGCAGATGATGAAGCGACACAATTATATTGGCTAAGACAAAATATAACCATTCTCTGTGAAGATTGTTTTGAAGAATACGAAATCTCTCCTGATTCAACAACCAAATTAATAGACTTTCTTAGAATGGATAGAAATGAATGGTCTAATCGAAATAAAAATCTTATTGATGTAAATTAAAACTTTAATTATATGTAAATTCTCCGCCCTGAGTCATGGGCAACTCGCTGTCAAGCGTTACAGACATTAGATATGTGAAAAAGACTGTAAGTTAGGCTCGGTCACCGCTCATATATCACAATAGTAACCTCATTTTTAGAGGTATATTATGTCTATCACGACAACAGGGAATTTGGGCCCCATGATTCTGCAGTCGCTTGCGCCTGCTATGCTTTATGTTCCAACCCCTACAATGAACTATATCACCGTATGTGATAAAATCTCAATGCCAGCAAATGGCGGTACAACATGCCGTTTTATGCGTCCAAGAGCATTGACACCACCGACTATTCAACTCGGTAATGCAGGTATTGATCCCCCAGCACAAGTTCCACAAAGAGACATCATAGATGCTCAAATGGCTTTCTTTGGTACTGGTTGTATCATTAACGAACAAGTTATTCTTCAAGACCAAGAGGGCGTATTAGCCTGGGTTTCAGAAAGACTTGCAGTTTCTATGAGACAGGCCGAAGATTTGATCCTAAGAGACTATATCATTTCTGCGGCTAGCACAATAAATGCTGGTGGTGGTTCAAATGGTGACAATCCAACTAACCTTGGTGTATCAGATTTTAGCTTAGTTGCTACTACTCTCGATACTAACAATGCCTACAAATTTATGTCTGGTATTGAAGGTATGGATAGATTTGGTACGGGTCCTGTAAGAAGTGCATATTTTATGCTTTCTTCTACAGAACTACAAACCGACTTTGATGGATTAACAGGATCTGGTTTCCTTTCACAATGGAACTATCCTACTAATGCATCTGCTCTACCATCCGAATATGGTTCAGTATTTAACATTCGTATCCTTACAAGCTCTGAGGCTCCTGTAGCTCGTGCAGCTTCTGCTAACGGTGCCGACGTTTATTATAATACTGTATTAGGTAAGCAAGCCATTACTCACATCAATCAAGATGGTTATAGCATGAATCTTATCTATAGAGATCCTTATTATTCTGGAATGTTAGCTCAAAACGCCACTCTTGCTGTTAAGTTTGCTCAATCGCAAGCGATCACTCAAGATACAGCGATTAGAAACGTATTATCAACCCGTATTTCAAACTTAAATCCGTAGGAGGGTAATATGGCTGAATATTCAAGAATTGCAAAAGGTCACTTCACCTCTACTGGTAATGCTCAAGTTGTTAACTTGCCATTTCAACCAGATTATATTGAATTGATCAACTATACCGCTGCTGCTGCAATGACCGATGATGTTGTTCCATTTGCAAAATGGGATATATCTATGGGTCAAGGCTTTGCGGTAATCGAACGAAGCACAGGTTCTGCGCTAGTTTCAGATGTTATTATAGCTAATGGATTTTCTACATTTGCAGCAGGACAACTGCTTCAATATGGACCTATTTATCAGCATACTGGATCAACTGATTTTAGTATCACTGCTGCAAGTCCAGCCGTTGTTACAACAACAAGTGCTCATGGATTAGCAACAGGTAACGTTATTGTATTCTCTAATTTGTATCAAACAGCAACAACAGGTATGCAGCAAATGGCTGGTATTCCGTTAACTGTTACTGTTACAAATAGCACAACATTTAGCGTTAACTGGAATGCATCAGGCTCTAACTATACAGCATTTAATACTGCTTCATCAACAGGAAATGTTGGTTCCTACAAGCAAGTATTATATCCATATCTTTATGCTCCTGAAGTTGCAGTAATTACAGCTATTAATACTAGCACAAATGTGATTACAACAGCTGCCGCACATAACTTCCAAATTGGTCAAGAAGTTGGTTTTCATATCCCAAATCAATGGGGTACAACTCAATTAAATGAGTTACCAAACATATTAATTCCAGGATCTCCTCAATACTTCTATGTAATTGCTCAAACGCAAAATACATTCACAGTATCACAGAGTTTATCTGGATTTACTGCGTTTAATCCTAACCAAACATTTGCAAGTTTCCCAGGTCTTAAATTTCCTGTGGTTGTGCCTGTTGGTGATGTTAACACTGGTGGCGTTCAGATTAGTGCAGGATCTCCATTGTATCCTTCTCCATTATTATTTAATGGTTCAGGAACAACACAAGTTCCAACAATCAATGGACCTGCAATCATAGGATCTTTTGTGAATAATACTTCACAAGGATTTATTGTCGGTTCAGGTGCTGCGGTTGGAGATGTAGACGCTCATCTAGTAGGTGCTGCTGCAGATGTTATATATTGGAGAGCTTATTTTTCCGATATGGCTGTAAACTAAATATTGTAATTAAATATTTAGTTTGGCACTTTCGGGATTGGGTAACAACTCAATCCCGAATAGGTTTTTATGTCATCTCCAATATCTGGGCCAATTCCTCCTTATGCGAATCTTCCAATCGAACCACAAAACTATCAGCCTAGACGTTTTCAGATATCTGATATAACAAGAGGTATAACAACAGTTATTACAACTACAGCAAATATGGATTACGTTATCAGTCAGCAAGTGAGAGTGCTAATTCCAAATGGTTATGGTTGTACTCAAATATCTGGTAAGGATGGATTCGTTATCTCTATTCCTTCACCTAATCAAGTGGAAGTGACAATCAATTCAACAAAAGCAGATCCGTTTGTAAATACATCTTTAGCACAAGTTCCTCAAATTCTGGCCATTGGAAACATAGAAAATGGCCAAACTAATACAGGCAGAACTGGGAATATAAACTATACCCCAGGAAGCTTTATTAACATATCACCCCAATAGGTAAAACATGAGCAAGAAATTAGATGCAGAAACTGAAAAACTACAAAAACAATTTGATAAATTTGATGAAGAAGTCAAAGAAATGACTTTAGATCGTATGAATACAGCTCCTAAGCAAGAAACGGAAGAGCAGACTAAACTTTCATCTTCTCAAATTGAGAAATCAAATCAATTGTATTTAAAACCGAAACGTACGATCTCTTCAAGGGAGAAATTTAATGAACGATTCAGAGAAGATTATAACTTTCAAAAAGAGTATGTCAACTTTATCGCTGAAAATCATGAGATCATTGGAGAATCCATCGAAATGTGGTCGAAACCCTTTCCAGGTGTTAATTGTGAAGAATGGATTGTTCCAACCAATAAACCAGTGTGGGCTCCTAGATATGTAGCAGAACAAATCAAATCCAAATCTTATCATAGATTGACAATGACAAATCAAGTAAATAGTGGAGATCAACAAGGCACCCAGTATTACGGAACAATGGCAGTTGATACGACAATTCAAAGGCTAGATGCAAGACCAGTAAGTTCAAGAAAATCTGTATTTATGGGATCAGGTACATTTTAATGAACCTTTTACAAGACATTATTACTTATGTTCGTAGAATCATAAAGACTCCATCAAGTGCAGTAATCAGTGATGCTTTGATTATTGATTATATCAATCGTTTCTGGATCATGGATGTTGATGCAAGGATGCAGCTTTTTGATCTAAAAACGACATATCAATTTGAAACACAGCCAAGTGTTGATAGATATAATATGCCACTCTATGAATTACAGAGTGAACCTGGCGGTCAAGTCATAGGAAGATATCCGGTTTATCAAGGCTTTTTAGGCCCAGCATTCATTAATGGAATACAAGTCCCTTTTAATACAGGTGAAAACGATTTTTATAATATTTGGCCTAATATTGTTCAGCAGTTAACTGTAGTTGGTACAGGTAACGGAAAAAATGGCCCTTATACACTAACATTTCCAATAGCTCCAAATAATCAAACGCCACCAAACCCACCCCTACAAGCACTTCTTAGAGGTCATATTGATATGGCTGGTATACTTAAATATGCAAATGATTTTGGAACTTATGAAGATCCTCCCTTAATTACATCTACACAAATAACAAATGGTAATTCCTTTATTCAAAGCATCCCAGTAACAAGTGTTGATCCTGCTGTAATTATTACATCAACAGATGTAACAGGCAAAAACGTTGTTGTAACAGACTCTGGAGAGTTTTTACAGTCTAACATCAATTATGGATTATTAATGAATCCAGGTAATGCTCCATTTGGAAATACTCAACTTCCAGGTCCTGCGGGTGCAAATTATAGCACATCTCTAAATACCATAAATTATCTAACTGGTGTTGCAACCCTTAATTTTCCAGTAAATATTCCATCTGGAAACACAATCAGCGCTCAATGCTATTATTTTCAATGTGGTCTTCCTCGTTCTATGCTTTATTATAATAATACTATTACACTAAGAAGCCCACCTGACACTCAATATACTGTAAGACTAACAGCATATCTAACACCTTCTGCATTTCTAGTTTCCTCTCCTGCCATTCAGTTCGCTTACATGTGTGAATATATAGCAAGAGGAGCTGCGAGAAAGATATTAGCAGATACAGGAGATATCGAGCAATTTAATTTTTATGAATCCTTATTTAAAGAGCAAGAATTACTTGTTTGGAAGAGAAGTCAGAGACAATGGACATCTACAAGAACTCAGACAATCTATTCACAAGGAATAAACCAAGGTCAATCAGGATTTAATAACATAGGTGGGTCGACAATATGACAATTTCTTACAATCTAAACATTCCGGATAGGCCAAACAATCCTTCGGTTGATCAGCCAAGAATGAAAACTAATACAAACTCTATTAGTCAAATTATCGGAATCGATCATGTAACTTTTAATACACCACCACCTGGATCTAATCCAAATGAAAAAAACGGCTATCATACAGTTATTCATCAAACCTTGCAAGGATCAGATCCAGCAGCAATAGTTGGAATAAATCAAATATATAGCAAAAATGTAACGATTACAAATAGTGGTGGAACATTTACAGATACTCAATTGTTTGCAAGAACTGGTCTTGGGGGAATACAACAAATAACAGGTAGCAGTGCTAGTGCAAATGGATTTTCTTTTATAGCAGGAGTGATTTTGCAATGGGGAATAGTAAATGCTCCGCTTGGTTCTGGAACAGTAACTTTTAACACAGCACCAAATTTCACTTTTCCAAATGCAGTTTTTACAATTCAATTATGTCCAAGAAATGACGGTGTACATTCTGCTTTTACGTATTATCTAGACGGTTTACCGACACGATTTGGATTTAATTATAGAGGGTCTACAACAGGTAGTAATTCATTATATTGGTTTGCAATAGGAAATTAAATGGGACAAAAAATTGTAGTTGGCCCAGGAATTAATCGAGGTTTAAGGACAGATGTCACTCCATTTAATATGGATAATGATTCATTTCCAACTCTTATTAATGCATATCAATGGCGTGGAAGGGTTAAACGTAAGCGAGGAACTTCTCTTTTAAACAGACTTACTAGACAAATTGATACGAAATCAGCGGGTGTTAGTGGAGCATCTCCTTGGACATTTAATATTTTTACTGTTACTGGAATCACTCCTGAACCTAATGCGTCTATTACTCCCGGTTCAGTTGAAATATTTTTTAATCCTATAACAATTACAGGTAATATTGTAGCTCCTGGATATACTCTGGCTACAGATTGCCAAGTTTTTACAAACACTACAGCTGGTTTATTCTCGGGATCACAAGTTTTTATTTCTGGGGTTACTGTCGTTCCTGGATCAGGCCCTGATTTAATTAATGGTGGCCCTTATAATATTGAGTTGATTAGTGGAACAAGTTTTAAAATTAAAGTTGATTCACATGGGTGGGGTACATGGTTAGCGGGTGGAGTATGGACAAATACAACTGGTGGTGATGTTACATTTATAGATAATGGAGATGGAACTTTAACCGGATCTACACCTGGAAATTCTGGAACAATTAATTATGCTACTGGGAGTGTAACGCTCATAACTACAGAAGCAGCAGGAACAGCAGTTGATATTGCATTTAATTATTATCCTTCATTGCCTGTTATGGGTTCAGAGGATTTAATTTTAGATCCTACTCAATTTCCTGGTACATTAGCCTTTGATACAAAATATTCTTATAATATTGTAACAGCTAGTCCTTATCCTATTTATGATGTAAACTTTTATAAAAATCCACCAGCTGATCTGATTAATCTTCCAGGTTATATCCCAAAAACTACGCCTACTTCATTTGTTTGGAATGGAAAAGATTACCAGCAGTTTTGGACTGTCAATTATGAGAATTCATTATGGGCAACGAATGGTATACAAGTTCCATTTAATCAAAATAATGTTGGAATGCAATTCAAAGCAATCACAGGAGTTGCAATTATAGCAGCTGGCCCACCCGCCATTGCAAATCTAACAATAATAGGTCATGGATTAGTAGTTGGGGATTTTGTATTCATTAATGAAGTTGGAGGTATTACTGGAATTAATTTCCAAACCGGGTATGTAACTGTAGTAGTAAATGCAAATACAGTCACAGTTGAATTTCCTAATGCAACATTAGGAGGAGCATATACTTCTGGTGGAATAGCTCAATATCTCACAACTAATTCAGATCCTACAAAAGATAATATTAAGTATTATACAGGAGATCCAACTTTTGGAAGTGGTGAAGGATGGGTTAACTTTATGCCACCTTTATCTCAAAGTAATTTTTCAGTTGGTAATCTTCCTTTGGCTCAGTATTATTTAGTGACAGCAAGAATGATTATTGACTTTAAAGATAGACTATTGTTTTTAGGTCCTGTTGTTCAAACATCTGGCGGAGCTGTATTTTATCTTCAAGATATAGTTATTTATAGTCAAAACGGAACTCCTTATTATACCGCGTCATTTACGGGAGCTGTAAACCTTCCAACTACGATATTTCACCCTTTATTAGTTCCTGCCAATCAAACAGCAACTGCAAGTGCTTATTTTGAAGATCAAACTGGATTTGGTGGTTTTATATCGGCTGGAATTTCTCAACCTATAACCACTTGTGCTTCAAATGAAGATGTATTAATAGTAGGATTTTCATTTACTAAAGCTAGATTGACATATACAGGAAATGATCTAGTACCATTCCTTTTCTATGTGATCAATTCAGAACTAGGAGATGCTTCTACATTTAGCATTATTAATATGGATGAAGGTGTTCTTAGTAGAGGTACTCGTGGATATATAATGTCAAGTCAAGTTAAAACTCAAAGAATTGATTTGGAAATCCCAGACCAAGTCTTTCAGATCGATTTGACTAATAATGGAAATGAAAGGTTTACCGCAGTAAGGGATTTTATTAATGAGTGGGTATATTTTACGTATAATTCTAATAGTCGTGATTTTACATATCCTGATCAAACTCTGTTTTACAATTATAGAGATAATTCATGGGCCATATTTGATGAAACTTATACCACATATGGATATTTTAGACGGCAAACAGGTTTTACTTGGGCTACTGTTGGTTTAATTTATCCAACATGGGCTAGTTGGAATGAACCATGGGATGCTGGAGAATCTACATTACTTCAACAAGAGGTGATCGCTGGTAATCAACAAGGATTTGTCATCGTAAAAGACGAAGGAACAGGAGAGGCAACATCCCTTTATATATCTGCAATAGATGGAACAACAAATACAATAACGAGCCCAA
>Ga0193693_1000011_pt1 | contig 38814 bp, 64 predicted proteins | sample L3a2metaG_FD_144916 | JGI IMG/M metagenome (GOLD analysis project Ga0193693, IMG submission 144916) | Soil microbial communities from a riparian zone of the East river system, Colorado, United States - L3a2 | ecosystem: Environmental > Terrestrial > Soil > Riparian zone | place: USA: East River...
TCCCGAGGAACATTAGGGACGCGCAAATTGAACTTAATCGAAGACGAAATAGACTGCTCGACATCATGGATGCACAAGTGCAGTCCGGACTCATGGTCAAAGAAAACGCCTTGGTCAATCCTGAAGACGCCTTTATGCAAGGCCCGGGTAAAGTCCTTTATTTCAAACAATCCGCAAATTTGGCTTCAGACGTTGCCCCAATTCCCCCCCCTCCCGTAGCACAAGGATGGATGGAATTAATCCAAACTATTGAAAAAGAGATCATGGATATTGTGGGTCCAGAAGAGCTTTTCGCTCAGAATATGGGTGCAAAAGAGATGACTGGCGTTCTCATGAAACTAAAGATGGGTGCGGGATTAACTGGCTTACGTAATATCTTCGACAGGTTAAACCAGTCTCAAATGCTTCTTGGAGAGATATTCGATGAGATGGTCGTCAATAATTTCAGCGAAGGAAAAGTGGCACAAATTTTAGGGAAAGCGCCTTCACAACACTTCTTCGATAAAACTTTCACAAAATATCATTGTTCCGTTGAAGAAGCAGAACTTACATCAAGCCAACGTCAACTACAATTCTTACAAGCGATCCAAATGCAACAGATGGGGATTCAGATTCCTTCGAAATATCTATTGGAGAAAAGTTCATTACAAGATAAAAAGGGCCTTATCGAAACAATCGAACAGCAAGAACAAGAAGCGGCACAGATGCAACAAGCACAGGCGATGGCGGAATTAGAACAGGCCCAAGTTCTATCTCGCAGCATAGAAGCAAAAGCACAAAACGATTATGCTTCTGCTGAAGAGAAGAAAGCGCGAGTGATTATGGATATTGCTAAAGCGCAAGAAGAATCCGGGCAAGCACTTCAAAACAGAGCGATGGCAAACCTAGATAACGCCAAAGCATTAAAAGAATTGGAAGAAGTCGACGAAAACAGATTGATTAAACTCTCTGACTTTATCCTTTCTGTTCAAGAACGACAGCAGCAAATGGAACATGCAGAAGATCAAGCGATGATGATGGAAGCTGAAGCTGTCAAAGCCCCTGTAGAACGTTCAGAGCAAGAATCTCGTGTTAAAAAATCATCCCTATCGGAAGCTATCGCGTGATCGAAGATTTGTCAGATGACATTAGATATGTGATTGAAGATCTAGATAAGATGCAAGAAATCGAAAATATTCAATCCGTGATTTCTCCATTGATACGCGAAATGTGTGAAAAATACGGTCGTGATCGTGTTGTGGACGCACTCCGTTCGTTCGTAAACATCACTTATATCTATTCAGATAAGCCACAAGAATTACGCGATTATCCTTAATTAACTATCAAACAATCCTAAACAATTCATGATCTTGCACATGGTTGAAAAAGTAGGATTTTTACTTTTCAACGCATGATATAAAGTAGATCTTGAAAGAGAATTTTTCTTTGACGCTTGATATTTATTTACTACTTCTAAATGCGTTTCAAGAATTTCAACAGCTGATTTTACGTCATTATCTTTCATACAATCCAAAACAGCCGCAAGTATGAACTTTTTGTCCAATAAATTCTGGTCTGGATCATGTGGAAGCACTTTTGCGTCAGATCTCAAGGTTCTAATAGGTGTTTTCCCGATAGATCTTCTTGGCTTTCTTAATGTCTTTGTCTTGACCATTTTTATTTCCTCCTAACAACAATAATATTTTTTCTTTTGGAAAGTAACAATAATAGACTCTTTTACCATCCGTCCATTTAAGTTCCCAAACACCGTCATCCAAATTTTTACACAAACCAAAAAAGCCACCATCCCTAATCATCTTTACGCGCTTTTCTATCTGTGCCTTATCTTTTGGAGTCTGTTCATTGAACCAATTTAAAAACTCGTAAGATTTCGCTATCTCATATTCCATAACTATATTGTGCCATGCAAGGAACGTTTTCTGCAAGAAATTTTACGCAAAAAAAACTTAAGTTAATTTTCTTGCACCATATATCCCATATATATAGAGTATATGCTTTCTATATAGGGGGCATATATGATTATTGTAATCGGTGGAATAAAAGGTGGGCCTGGAAAAACCACAATAGCTACTAATCTTACGGTACTTAGGTCACAAAAAGGAAAGAAAGTATTGCTTGTTGATGCTGACGAACAGAAATCAGCTTCTGTTTGGTCTGCTCAAAGGGATGCTTTAGCTATTTCTTCTCCATGGACAACTATCCAATTATCAGGAAGAGCTGTTCATACTGAACTTCAAAAACTTTCTGCTCATTATGACGACATCATTGTTGATACTGGTGGCAGAGACAACTCATCTCAAAGAAGCGCGTTAACTGTTGCTTCGGTGTTTCTTGTTCCTTTTCGTCCGCGTTCATTAGATATATGGACAATCGGCGATGTTGCACAATTGATTTCAGAAGTTAAGGTGATCAATCCAAAATTGCTTTGTTATACTGTTATCAATCAAGGTGATGCTTCTGGAAATGATAACAAGGAGGCTAAAGAAATCTTATCTGAATGTGAACATTTCAAATGTTTCCCTAACTTCTTAGGTAATCGAAAGTCTTTTGCATCGGCCACAGCTAAGGGTCTTGCGGTATGTGAGAACAAGCCTTTGGATAAAAAATCAATAATCGAAATGAATATGCTTTACGAAATGATATATAAGTAATATATAGGCTGCATATGTGGTCTATATATGTGGTATATATCCAATATATAGGGTCTGTATGGTTGTAATGAAAAAGATAGAAAAACCGTCTGAAAAAGATCGTGAGGATTTTATTTCCAAAGGGAGTCAAACGCCTGCCGATGTCAAAAAAAAAGATGAAAATGAATGGACAAATATTCTGATACGCATTAAAAAAAGCGCTCTCAAACAAGTTGATGAGAGGGTTGAAAGTCGTATGGGTATGTGGAGAACAGGCTGGATTTTGGAAGCCATTCAGGAGAAATTAGATGCCGACATATAGTTACAGATGTGATTATTGCAAATATCATGTTGAAGTTCAGCAACCGATAACCTCTAAACCTTTAAGTGCGTGTCCTAAATGTGATAGAAACAACTTCAGAAGAGAGCCTGGAGGTGGTTTAGGTTTTCATTTCAAAGGAACTGGCTTTTATGCCACAGATTATAAAGATAAATAATGAGTGAGGAAGTGAAAGCAATCGATAACATTAATCATCCCGAGCACTACAAAGGAAAAGGATTAGAAGCAATCGACATTATCGAAGCTTTTGAACTTAACTTTTCTTTAGGAAATGCCCTTAAGTATATTCTAAGAGCTGGAAAGAAAGGTGATCGAATTGAAGATTTGCAAAAGGCTATTTGGTATCTGAATAGGGAATTGGAAAAGGAAAACAATGAGTGAAATTTCTTGGCCAACAGCTTTATTTATGTCTGTCCTGTTCATATGTTGTGCTGCAATTGTTATAAGGTCGATGCCCAATGATAATTGACTGCATTTCCGATCTACATGGCCATTATCCCGAATTAGAAGGCGGAGACTTGCTAATCGTTGGGGGGGATTGGACGGCTAGTGATACTTTTGAAGAAAATGGGGAATTCCTTATTTGGGCTATTTCAAGAGCACAGAAACAATATAAAAAAGTAGTTTTAATCGCAGGAAATCATGATAATTTAATCTATAAAGCATATAAAAATGGAAATGAAACTTATCAATATCTGTCACTAAGTTATCTCTGCGACTCCGGGACAGAACTTACTTATCACAATGAGAGATTCCCTGAAGAAGATGAAGGGTTTCTGCCTAGTGGGAAAAGGACTTTTAAGATTTGGGGTTCTCCTTGGACAAAGACATTCGAAGGCATGAACCCACATTGTAAAGCATTCACGGTTGATACCGAAGCAGAATTGGAAGAAAAGTGGAAATTGATTCCTGACGATGTAGATATTTTAATAACTCATTCGCCAGAGTTTGGAAGCTTGGATGCAATTCCCAATATGTATGATGGAACTCTTTTTCATGCTGGATCGAAAAGCTTACGCGACACTTATAAAAGAATTAAACCCAAATTGCATGTATTTGGGCATATCCACGAAGGATATGGAAGCGCAGCGGCAGACTTTGATTTAAACACTATTTTTGTCAACGCCAGCCATGTAAACGAACATTATAAGCCAGTGAATAAACCCATAAGGATTGTTCTGTGAAAGCTGAAGAGTTAACATTGTTTTATGGTCTTTGTCCAAAATGTAAAAATAATAGCCCATACTATAGAGTAAACGGCATTTTATGGATGAACCATTGTGGTTCTTACTGGTCTTTTAATTTTGGTGTATCTAATGTCAAATGAATGCGACAAGTGCGGCGAGCATGCTTTGGAGTGTGGATGTTTTTGCAATAAGAAAGGATTTGGGAAAGACTATTGGTTTAAGTTCCGAGACAGTATTTATGAAGTAGGTAAACCAAATTTCTCTATTGTTTCAAACGGAGAAGATGAGAATCCTGATCTAAATGTCGTGAGAATCTCGGATTGCAAATTTAATGTTTTCATAGATGTTTCATGCAATGGGGATTATCGAGATGCTTTGGAAAGAACTAAGGCATTATGTAATGTTCTTAATGCTGATTACCCTTTTATGAACTAAATCTGTTACGCCACCGTCCGGTACCGTAACAGATTTTAAGGAAAATATGGCGGAAGAATTTATTGAAGCGATCAATCAGTATATCGATTATTGGTCTAAACAAACAGATAGAACAGAAAAAGAGAAGATGGAAGGGCTAGCTTTTTCAATTCTCTGTATTCTTGACGGCACAAGCGGTTCTTTCTCTGGTGATATAAATTCTTTAGCTAAAGAATGCGATCATTTAATGTTGCATGATCAATTTTATAAAAACGAGTCGGTTACAAAATGACATCGACTGAAGGAATGAAATCAGATTATTTAAATCAAAAAACCTGAAACTACCATGGTTGAAAAGTAGTTTTAGGCGGTCCCACGGCAGGTCGTAGCTTTAGCAGGGCGGTGCCGTAATTTGAGGATTTATGGAATGGATTACCTTTAAAGATAGATTACCTAAAAATAATGAAAAGATAAAAGTGCAATCTGAAGATTTATGGCGTGGCGAAGGAATTTTTCAGGATGGTAAATTTGTCTATTCATGGATTAAAGGGGCTTGTTGCGGTATTCCTACACATTGGAAGCCATTCCTAGACTCGCCGAAGGAATGATATGGAATGGCTCAGTGTTAAAGAAAAAGTGCCTAAAAAGTACCAACGCGTACTTGTCACTGACGGAAAACAGATTTGTTTGCATTACAAACAATCATTCATAAAGTGGGAAGACGAAGCAGGTCATGATTTATATTGCTCTTGTCCCGAAAATCACGATAGATGCGAGTTTAGAGAGGGTGATATAACCCATTGGATGCCGCTACCATTGACACCAAAGGAATAATATGTGCGCAGAGTGCGAAGTGAAATCTAAATGGCCTCCAAGGATAATTTAGAAAGATGACTAGAAAATTATCTATAGAAGAACTGGTTGTAAAAATGTACAATTTAGGAAGAGCGTATGAAAGAATGGAATATCTTTTTATGTGTTCTAAAGAGGCTATGCCTCCTCAAAACGGTTCCTGGAAAATACATGTTGCAGAACTTGGACACATCAGGGACCTAATGGATATTTCGATAGAGGAGGACGATTAATGATACCCCCTAGAACATTTTGTGAGAAGCTTTATGACTGCCTTCCAGAATGCTTTAAACCTCAGCCAATGAAACGTATCAAACAGGTGAGAATAGCACCAGAACCAACTGTGTTACATCCGCCAATGAGAAAAGCGCTTTCTAAGCGTAATGTGAGACTTAATTCTATGGAAGGGATGGTTCTTCATCACTTGATAGTGGATCAAAAATTCAAAGGAAAAGAGGCATGATTTTGTCAAATCTTTCGATGCCTTGTGGATGTGTTGTAAGGGCATATAGAATTTGAAAAACATGTTACCATGTTCACAATATATCTAGAACAAGAATCAGACAAACTTTAACACAACTTAAGCAGGGTTATCAGACGATAACAGCACGTTTGACATTTTTGTATCACTTTTGCTACAATTAAGAAAAACGGAGGAAATATGGCAAATAAAAAAAATCCACGTGTACATGTTACTTTACCTAAAGAGGAATATGAGATGTTATGTCTTGAAGCAAAGAAAAAACACATGAGTGTGTCAAGCATTCTAAGAATGCTTGCTATCGTTCATGTTGAGGAAGAGGAAGATAAATGGTTAGCTATTAAGGCTGAAGCAGCTGAAGAAAGATGGATCGCCGGGGGTAGAAAAACATATACGCATGAGGAAGTATGCAAGAGTTTCGGTATCAAATCGAATATTCCGAAGAATCGTTAGATTTTCTTAAATCATCGCCTTCAGGTATACGTATAAAGATAATTAGGGCAATAGAACAAAGGCTTTCAACAGATCCAAACCATTATGGAAAACCGATGGCTAGAGAATATGTTGGGTATCGAAGATTGAGAGCCGGAGACTGGCGAGTGATATATAAGGTCATAGAAAATAAATTGATTGTTTTGGTTATCGATATTGATCATAGAAAAGATATTTATGATTAAATTTTCTTTGTAAACAATTGCAAAATATGTATAAGGAAATTATCCCAACCTACCTTCAGGATAATACATGGAACATATTTTCGCTCTTTCTATGATGGTTTTTATCACTTCACTTTTTGGTTACGCGATTTACAAAGTGAATCAAGTATGAATTCTCTTGAAGATGAACTCGATCGAGAAATCCCTGTTTGCAAAAGATCAAAAGATTATGATACATCTATTTTTATAAGGTTTACGGTTCTTATTTCCCTTCTTTTGTCATTCCAGATATACTCTTGAGCCTTATTAAAGGCTTATTTTAATGAAAAATGATATTTGTTCAGTTTGTTCGTTTGAATTTGAAGAAAGCTCTGTACAGTATTATAGGCGCATAAAAATTAGTTTTAACGCGCCCAAAATATGCAGAGATTGTCATCGCATAAAAAATGCTGACAAGAATGCAGAAAAAAGAAAGAAGTCAAATAAGGTTAAAACCACTCATGAAAAGTTGGTCGAAATCAAGAAACAATTCGGCTATCTTTGCACAACAATCGTCCGGCGTCGTTTGCAGATTTCCTACGAAAACGCAATCGAAATCATAAATAATTTCAACAATGAAACTAACAATTTAAGTTAGTTAAATTAATTCAAATTTAATAATCCATAGTTACATAAGATTTTTCTTGCAAAAACTATTGAAATAAGTTATTGATTATTCGTTAACTAAAAAATTAACTAACTATCCTTCAGGAGGATTATGTCTAAAGGTGCATCAATTAAAAATAGTAACCCAGATCATGGCAGAGCGTCTTATGACAAAGGTTACGAATCTGATGAAAGTCATTTCTCACCACCGGGAGTTTACCCAGGCAAAAAAGAACGTGGCAATGAATACATGAAACATCAAAACGAAGCTGTAAAAAGAGATTCAGCTAAGTTGAGCAGAGAAAAATTTAGCAAGATTGCATAGATGAGTTTAATAGTACCTTATCAGACCAGCGGCCAAGAACTTGGAGAAACGCGTCAAGCGATGACAAAGCGTTTGATGAAAGATGTCGAAGAGATGGTGAATAAATATAAGCTCAAGAGTGAAAAATACTACATTCTTGTTCATGCGAAGCCATTTCCTCATAGTCCGAATCTCATCAAGATCAAGATGATACCTATGAACGTGAAGCCGAGTATGATGCTTTCGTGCTTGCTTTTTGGGGTTGACAATCAAAGGGGTGTCCTCACGTTAGAGTGGTCGCTTCCGGGTGATTGGCCCACTTGGTCAGTAGGGGGTACTAGTGAACCGCTTCCAGAGGTTATAGCTTCTGTGAATCAATCAGGCGTGAAATATCATTACGATGAGCTATTGCCAAGCTAGAATATTTAGCAAAAGTCGCTTAAAAAACGAACTATTGCTCCGCGGTTCAGGACCGGGCTAGCTTGGGTTTTTCCCCTCACTGTTCGATAAACATGGGTTTACCTTATTTCACATGGTTTGGTTTTCCAGTGGGGGGACTTTTAAATTTAGTTGCAATAAGCAACACAGTGTCGCCGACTATCGGGCGTAAAATAAACCTCCCGTATTCCAGAGTGTTTACGGATGTGTGGGGCTTCGGCCCCGCATAATTATGGGCGTACTGCATTGTCGCCAAATGCAAAAGGAAATAATGACACAAGAAATAATACAAGAGGAAGTCAAAGCTCATGAAGAGCCAAGCAACCAACCGCAAGGTGAAGCACAGCAAGCCGAAGAAGCAGCTCAAGAAACTAGAAAAGAGCCTTCCAAAAGCAACGCTGAAATCAATTGGGAACAAACTCGTCAACTTCTTCAAATGCAAAAGCAAAAGATTGAAGATTTGGAAAGTCGTCTTGTTGAAAGGGAAAAGCCTTCACAAGTTGATGAGAAAGATGAGTTTTCAGAATTAGACCCTGACGACTACTTAACGGTAGGGAAAGCGAGAAAATTAGCTGAAAAACTTGCCGAAAAAAAAGCAACAGAAGCAGCTAAAAAGATCGTTCAGGAGTATTCTCAGCAGCAAACTGTTCAAAATGATGAACACAGAATGCGTTCCAAACACGATGATTATGACTTTGTGGTTGAAAACTTTGCGATTCCTCTTATCAAAAACGACCCCGCTTTAGCATATCAGATTCAACATTCCAAAAATCCTGCGGAAACTGCATATAAACTAGGAAAACTCTCAGATTCATATGAGGAGTCAACAATGAAACAACAGACGAGTCCTAAAGCCGAAAAGGTACTTAAGAATGCCTCTAGGCCTGTTAGCGCAAATGCTGTTGGGTCTTCTCTAAAAAATCAATCAGAAAATTTTGCTAAAATGTCTCCGCAAGAAATATGGGCAGAGTCTCAGAAGTATGCTAGGAGGGCTTAATGAGGACTTTTAATGACAATTACAACAATGAATCAGCTACCACCGCCGGTAAAATAGAGTGTGCCGGCGTTAAATTGGAGGTAATTACTTGGAAAGTCTAAGCATAATATGATACCATTGTTGTACCTAATTAGGTAAAGCAAAGGAAAATATTATGTATGATAACCAGAAGGAAGCACTTTGTGCGTATGCGTATATAGCCGGTATTATTGATGGAGAAGGTTCAATTATGATCACAAAATCAGTTTGTGGTTATAAAAGAAAAACGCCCAGTTACACACCAAGAATTAAGGTGGGTAAGACTGAAAGACAATGTTTAGATTTCATTGTCAAGCATACTGGAATAGGTACTATTACGTGCGAAGGTGTACGAAAATCACACAGAGATGGTTGTAATAGAAAAGGATTTTTTGTGTGGCAGGTTCATTCTTTAATAAACTGCCCAAAGTTCTTAAAACTTATTATGCCATTTTTGGTCTTAAAAAGACCACAAGCGAAACTTTTACTGTCGTATTGCAAAGGCTTTAATAAGCAAAAGAAATGCATGGATGGGGTTCCTGTGATCGTACGAGCTTTTCGTGAGGAGACGTATCACAAAATGCGTAAGCTCAATGGAAAGAAGGCACCTGCAACGACTAAACCCTCTAACATCCGAGAGGATGAAGTGATAGTCTAAACTTATGGGAAACCATAAGAGAAAAACTCGAAGCGGTTTTTCCGCCTAGCAATAGGTTAGTAGGTCAGTGAATCGACCGAAAGTAATAGTAAGACAACAATGGTTCGACAATGTGTTATTAAGTAGGCCAATGCCGAAATTAATACATAAACAAATGGCGATGAAGAAAGAACTTCCTGAGAATTCAGGGAGAATAGCTAGATACCGTAGGTATACAAACTTACAAACAGCAACGGTGCCATTACCAGATTCAGGGCTCACACCCCCAGGTCAGGTACTTAATGCCATCGACATTGATGCTAGACTGGATTTTTATGGTACTTATGTGACTATAACTGACCAAGTAGCATTCTTGAATCAAGACCCAGTCTTGAATCAAACAGTATCTCTCTTAGCTCAGTCTATGAGAGAAACTGAAGACGAATTGATTAGAAATATGCTCCAATCCACAGCTGCAGTTATTAACTGCGTTGGTGGTACGAACGGAGATAACCCAACGGAATTGAGCCGTACCGATATTGACACTACGATCCAAGCTTTGCTCGGTAACGACGCAATGATGATTTCTGACAATATCGAAGGTTCTCTGAAATTTGGTACAGCACCAGTCAGAGAGGCTTTCTGGGGTATGATGAAGACTGATATTATTGATGATTTGGAAGCTGTAACAGGCTTTATTTCACAAGCTCAGTATCCATCAAATATGAATGTGTTAAATGCGGAATGGGGTTCTGTTTCGAATATCAGGTTCTTGTATAGCTCTAAAGGCTCACAGACCTTGAATAGTTCGTTAAATGGTAACACTGTTTACAACACATTCGTTACTGGTCAAGAAGCTTATGCGATTGTTGAGCTTACACAAGCTACAGCATCGTTTATTTATACACCACCAGGTGGACCTACCGATCCACTTCGCAGGTTGCAATTAGGTGCATGGAAGATGGCGCAAGTGCCTCGTATCTTGAATGACGCGTGGATATTTAATCTTCGCTCAACACACTCATAGGAGGTAATACATGCCTACATCCGAACATAATATGCTTCAGGGAACATTTACTGTTCCTAGCACTTTTGATGCAACGCATCCTTTTTCAGTTAACGTTAATACTGGGTTTTTGCCTACAAAAATCACAATGATTAACGAAACCCAATGGGGTCAAACTGGTACAGGTAATGAAAACATCCAAGACTTAAGATGGGATTATACAAATCCTACTTTGACTAATGGTACATTCATTAACGCTGCTGGAACTGCATTAGTGCCTTTCCAGATTAATGCTTCGACAACCAATCCAAACGGTATTACAACTTATGATGGTACACAAAGTATCAAACTAGGTCCTGCGATTACCGGTACAACAATTGTAAAAGCAACAAACACTTTTACAACTTCTACCGCGCATGGATTCCAAATCGGAGATACTGTTCAAATTACTAACAATGCTGTTATGAAGCAAATTGGTGGTATGTGGTTTACAATTGCCACAGTGCCGACAACAACAAGTTTTACTGTTGTTGCAAACTTCATCAACACAGCGAACTTTACTCAGGAAACATCTTTCGTAGTTAGAAAAGTTGTTGTGGGCCCTCTTTACTATCCAGAAAGAATTTGGATTACAGGGATTACACAAGCTAGCCCAATGGTAGTGACAACTTCCCCTAACCATAGATTGACTGTTGGCCAAAAAGTTAGATTGCGCGTTCCATCAACTTTTGGAATGGTTCAAGCTAACAATCTTGAAGCTGTTATTACTGCTGTTACTGCTTCTACCTTCACATTAGGTTCAGTGGCTAACACGAATAACACTGGCGTTGATTCTACAGCATTTACAGCATTTGCGTGGCCTGCTGCAACAGCAGTTCCATTCTCATTTGCTTATGTTGTACCAATCGGTGCTGGCCCAAGCCCTTCTCCAGTTACATATGTAAATAGTAACACTTACAATGCTGATCTTCTTGATGATGCTACAACTAACGAACAATTCCAAGGTTTCTCAGTAGGAACAGGAGTTTTCATTGTTGCAGCCGCAGGAGCTATCGGCGTGACAGCAGGAGACGTGTTCTCTTGGACTGCTTGGAGAGCTGACGTATAGAAAATTTCGGAGGGTTTTGGCCCTCCGAATTAATAAGAGAATGACATGACATTTGTTCCAACAAGGTATCTGATCAGCAATATCACAAAGGCAAATCCAGCAGTAGTGACGACGACACCGAATATTTATACCACGGGACAGATTGTCAGACTTAATATTCCTAAAGCATATGGAATGCAGGAATTGAATAACAAATTAGCAAGTATAACGGTTTTGAATAATACGACTTTCAGCCTTCAATCATCACAGGTGCCACCATCTGTAAACATTGATTCCACGTATTTTCAGGCTTTTGTAAATGCTGGCACAGGGACTCCAGCAGCTGCTGTAGCTGTCGGTTCTGGTCCTACGCCATCCTTATCGCCAGATGATCTTGCGATGAGAAATGAATGCACATCAAAAATAGAAGATGCTACGACGAATGTAGCAATAACAAACCAACCCTTTTGAGGTATAAATGACCAAAGTATTAGAGCAAGTTCAAAGAACGCCATTGTTAATAAGAAGAAAAAGTAAAATCCCTGTGAATACAGATTCCATCGAAGCTATGACGCGAGAAACTGATAAGCCTGTTATGGGGATATTTGTCAATATTGAATGTCCAGGACAGCCTGCAAAAGTTTGTGGAAGATACTATAAGCACATGGAATATTTCGATAAAACTTTTCATGATGGTGAGAAATGCACCATCCCTCTTTCGGTTGCTCGTTTCATCAATGAAAGATGTCAGTATGAAAAACATAGTCATTTGACTGATGATAGAGGCAATCCGCTTAAAAGTGAAATTAAACTTCCTCGCTATAAATTTATGATAGAGGCGGCATAACCTTGACAACGTGGGATCTTAATCGTCTTAGATATACTATCCGTAAGATCACTGGTAAATATGATATTACTCAGTTGCCAGATACTTCTGTCGGCGAAAATAATATGTCCAATCCTTCTGCGATTGATGATTATATTAACGATTTCTATTTACACGATTTCCCCGAGCATATGAGATCTCTTAGATTGAGGGATTTTTATACGTTTACCACCATTCCAAATTGTGGAACGTATAATGTCCCTCAAAATGTTATTCAAATTTATGATCCTATCTACATCGATAACTATGAATTTTGTTGGTATCAAGACCCAAAACCCTTCTTTCGGGTTTGGCCGGAATTAAATTTCATTGATCAGAATTTATTCACTCCTGATGGCGTGACAACAGTTTTTCAATTTACTTTGACTCAGACACCGGTCCAGCAAGGTTCTGTTGTTATTGGTTTACAACCAAACATCGATGGACAAAGTGCTGGCGCCTTGGAAACTTTTACAGATCAAGACAATGGTGTGCCTTTAGATATTCCTAAACAGCAATATTTTGTTAACCCAGGAATATTGACTGGAAATCAAGGGGGAACTGGAACTATTGATTATTTAACTGGTGCGGTTACTTTAAATTACGCTAATGCGCCACCTGCTGGAGCCAATAGTAGTTGCCATTATCATCCTTATGTTGCAAGCCGACCACGTGACACTATGTTCTGGCAACAACAATTATTCTTAAGGCCGATTCCAAACGATACTTATTTGGTCAAATGTATGGCCTACATGTTGCCAACAACTGTTATTTCAGCAGCAACTAATGCAACAGTAAGACCTTCGTTGTTTGTTGATCCTTCAACCACTCCAATTTCTACACCAACTTCTTCAACTGTGACTATGCAAGGATTTACAGGTCAAAGCGGAAGCTTACCTACCGACCTTCCACAATTTAATGAATGGTGGCAAGTGATTGCTTATGGTGCTGCGCTTAAGATCTTCATTGAAGATGGTGAACATGAAGAATATGCGAGATATAAGCCTTATTTCGATGAGCAACTTTTGCTTGCACAACGCAAGGCATTAAAACAGTTTTCTAGTCAGCGTATTCCAACTGCGTATGCCGACAACAATACAACTACACCCGCGTACCCAATTTTCCCATACTATTAAGGATAAATTATGGCAAATACTTATTCAAATACTCCTCTAGGAAATGAAATTTTATCTGTGTCACAACCTCTAATTCAGGCTAATTTTAATTATCTTGTAAATACTCTTGGAACATCCAATGCAAATAATGGGGATCATCAAATTTCACAAGGTGGAAATGATAATACTCCTTTTGAAGGAAGACATAGACAGGTTTGCTTTTTGGATAGAAATGGAAGTCCTTTACCAACAGCTACAGGCTTTGCGGATAGTGTTGATTCTGTTGTGTATTCAAATGCAGAAAATCTTTATCTCAACACTATAACTTCAGCAGCTGTAGCTTATCAATTAACATCGACGAGTTCAAATGCTGGAGAAAATGCGAAGTTTGGTGCTGCAACGAATGGGTGGATCTTTCTTCCAGGTGGAATAATCCTTAATTATGGCACTACAACTCTTGGCTTGGCTCCAACCGCTGTTTCATTTTCTAAAAGTTTTTCAAATACCCCAACGATTTGGTATGGAGCTCCTTTTCACGCTGAATTTTCAAGTACTTCTTTTGTACAAGGAATTGTAATTTCCTCGCTTACTAATACAGGTTTTACTTTTACTACTATATCTACTATAGCTACAAATGTCCCTTGGATAGCGTTCGGAAAGGCATAAAATGGCATATGAACCACGATTAATCACACCCTTTGTTGATAGTGGTTTGAAGAAATATTACAAGCCATGGTTGATCGGGGATGAAGCTTTTCCCGAAATAACGAATGCCTATTCTCGGCGTGGGGTGGTTAGAAAAAGAGAAGGATATAGATTATTAGCACAGTTACCTTTAGAAGGTCTTACAAGGCCTCCTGTACAAGGTTTAAAGAACTGGATTAATCCGCTCACATTGGGAGAAAGATTAATTGTATTAAGCTTAAAAAAAGCTTATCTCTTTGATGATACCACTCAAACATTTAATGATATTACTACTTTATCTGCCGGTTCAACAGTTTTCAGCTTTGGTAGCAGCGCAAATGATTATTATTGGTCATCCAATTATGCAAGCTCCATGTGGATTACAAATGGTCTTTCAGTAGTTCCAGCAAATGTTCCAGCTTCAACCAATGGCATTTTGTATTGGAACGGTACTATAGCTAATGGTTGGAATATTCTTCAGCCTCTTCTTTCAGGCACCAATTATCTTAACGGAGCATTAATTGTTCTTCCCTATAAAGGTTATCTTGTTGCTCTTAACACACTTGAAGGACCAAGTAATGGGACAAACAATATCAACTATCAAAGTCGTGCAAGATGGAGCCAAAGAGGTAATCCCTATGTAACTCAAACAGGAACTGGTCAAGTAAATACTCCTCCCCCAGCTTTTGCACCTGGCGATGATAAAGCATGGCGTGATGATATTCCTGGTCGAGGAAGTTATATTGATGCGGATACTAGCGAAAGAATTGTTTCGGCAGGGATAGTAAAAGATACACTGATAGTTGCTTTTCAAAGATCAACATGGCGTTTAAGATATACTGGAAACAGGATTCAACCATTTATTTGGGAAAGATTAAATACACAATATGGCGCAGAATCAACGCATAGCGCGATTGTTTTCGATGAAGCTGTTTTATTTTTTAGTCGTTTTGGTTGGATTGCGGCAACAACTAATGATGTCACACGAATTGACCAAGAAATACCAGATGATTCTTTTTCGATTGAAGGAACTAATACATCTCTATCAGGATTAAATAAAGTTCAAGGAATTCGAGATTTTTATAGAAATTTTGTTTTTTGGACCTTTTTGACGATTGGAGAAACAAATGCAAATCAAATTTATGGATACAATTATATCGATAAATCTTGGACGATTTTCAATCCTACAACAAGCATAAATACTTTTGGAATGTATAGAAATACGGCAGGAGATAAAGTTTGGTCTTCATTTAATGCTGCTGATGATAAATGGGAAAATTTTTCAAATAATGATGATGTTTGGTCTTCATTCAGTTCTGGTCAAAACGCTGAGTTTCCGTATACAGTCGGTGGTGATCTGAATGGAAATGTCGTTTTAATGTTTGAGTTCTTTGAAGCACCGACGACGGATTATAATGGAACTTCACAAGTTAATTTCAATTTTGATATCGTTACAAAACGTTTTAATCCTTATATAGATCAAGGACATAAATGTCGTTTAGGATATATCGATCTGTATGTGACTTCTATGGTGGGAAGTCAAATTACTGTAAATCATTACGTTGACGATCAAGATACCCCAATCATAACTAAAACAGTAAATTTATTCGAAAGAGGTGTATTCAATATCACAAATGTTTCTGTGGGAACAACCACAACAATAACTACTTTACAAGATCATGAGTTAAGTGTAGGTGAAGTAGTTACTATTTCCGATATAGTTGGAAATGTTAGAAATGTTTTAAACAACCAAAGTTTTATTGTTGGAACAATTCCAACAGATAAAACTTTTACAATCAAAGCGTTTAATGGCACTGACATTAATACCACAGGTCTAATTTATACTCTGGGTGGTTTTGTGTATAATCAAGATCTTCCACAGGGTGATGCAACGTATACTAGAGTTTTTCTTGGAGCTATTGGAAGAATGCATCAATTAGAATTTACTTTGTCTCCGGAACAACTTGCAGATCCCGTATCAGGAGCCGCTCAATTTGAATTGCAAGGTATTGTGTTGTGGACAAGAGAAACAGGAAGGATAAGAGGTTAATATGTCAACGTATGGACCTCCAGATAGTGTGTTTCCTTATCTTCCTCCGGAGCAAGATTTTCCGGATGAGTCCGAATTATTTCGAGAGATTTTAAGTGAGCGCGAAAGGTTAACTGCAACTATAATAAACATTAAAGAAAACGCACAATATGAAAAACTAGAGCTATTAAGCGGCCAACAATGGTTTACAAGTCAAGTTGATAATGCAATTATTTCAAATTATGTGTATAGATTAACTTTTGATCTGGTAGCATTAAATTCGGGTATACCAATTCCAGTAGGCGTAACAATACTAGACTTAGTTGTTTTAGCGCCTAATGGACAACCGACACCAATTAATATTGCAACAGCAATACAGCCTGTACATGGTTTTGGGGCAGCAAATAACGGAACTAACTTTTATTTTATTAACGATCCTTTGGTATTTATTAGAACCAATGTTTGGTCAAATGCGAGTCAACAAATTATAATTACAAACAATTCAGGAGCACCTCTTACTCAAGCAGTATGGGTTTTTGAATACATGAAAACATAGGTGATTTATGGCATGGGTTCCAGCGGCCCTTGGTGGTTTAAGTGCGGTAGCAGGTTTATTTAGTGGTGGTGGGGGAGGAAGAACACGAAGAAGTAAAATATCCAAACTTCCAACAAAACTACCCGAACAAGAAGCATTTCTAAAATCGCTTTATGGGGGCGGAGGAATAGAATCTAATCCCCTTTATCAACAAGGACAATCTAATCTTATGAGAACGCTTCAAGGAGGTCCTGAGGCTTACAATGCCTTTGAAGCGCCTTTATTGCAACAATTCAATCAGCAGACAATCCCTGATATCATAGAACGATTTGGAGCAATGGGAACTGGTGCTGGCGCAACAAGTTCTGGAGGCTTAAATCAAGCTATCGCACAAGCTATGCAGGCTCTTGGAGTAGATTTAGGTGGTATTAGAGCAAATCTTCAGAATCAAGCAACTGGACAAGCTTTAGGATATGCACAGCAGCCACAAGCAAACAAATTAGCAGGTTTACAGATTGATCCTTTCGCGTATCATGAGCAACAGGCAACCCCGGGTTCACCTAGTCCATTATCCAATATTTTTGGAGGATTAGCAGGTGGATTAAGTCAAGGATTCGGACAAATGGCAGGAAATTATTTTGGTAATAAGACATTTGGTTCACCTGCAATGCAACCATCTTCAGGATCGCCTGGAGGTTCATTGAGTTATCAAAGACCACAAAGAACGTCGCTTCCATCATTTATGCAAAGGTAATTATATGGTTCAGTTTTTTACATCACAAGCTCCTCAAAGAACGCCTGGATTAGGAGATATTCTCGGTCAAGCAGTTGGTCAAGGTCTTCAATCTGGTATAGGAGCGGGATTTCAACAGGCTCAACAACGTGGAGAACAAGAAAGGCAATCTTCTATGCTTGGAAGTGCGTTGCAAGAGGTTCAGCAAATTTACAATTCGAACTTGCCACAACAACAGAAAACGATTGCTGCTTATAAACTTCTTTCATCAAGACCAGAAGTTGCACAAGCTCTAACTAAGCAACTTTCCGATCAAGAAAGCGATATGCAATCTCAACAAGTACTGAATCAATTATATCCAAGTCAAGGAACACCAAGTCAAGGAATTCCAGGACAACAAAATAATCCATCAGAACAGCAACCAACGATACCTCAGGAAGATCAATTATATTCTGAAGAATTAATTGGAAGATTGAGTGCTTCAAAACCTGAAGTTGCTAAACAGCTTCGTGAACACAATAAGCAAGTATTAAAAAATAAACAACATAGAGAAAAAATTCAGCAAGAAGAAAAACAGTTTTTCCATAAAGAAACCGCAAAACTTGATGAATCATTGTCTGAACAAGCGACAGCAGCAGAAAAGAAAAATAGAGCTCTTGCTAGACAAATGGTAAACATAGACAAAATAAATTGGTGGGACAGAGCCGTCTCTTCTTTATTTAGTAATACTCCTTTTGGAGATCTTTTAAAATCAGAAACAGCTCAAGAATTTGATGCTAATACGCTTCCACAAATGGAAGGTCTTCGACAAATACTTGGGGGTGTTTTAAGTGATTCTGATATTCGTTTAATCTTGCAAAAAGTTGTCACATCTTCAAAGAACCCCGAAGCAAACAAAAAAATTGCCAAATGGTTAACACAAGAAAATGATCTTGTTATAGCAAAAAAAAGGATTGGCGATGAAATCAAAAAGAGAAATGGAGGCTACAGACCGGCAAATTACGAAGAAGAAAGAGATCGTGTTTTTTATGAAAGGTATGGAAAGGATATTCAAGAAGGTTTCCAGGATATTATGTCATTAAAGGATGATAAAAAGAAACTGGAGAAAATAGGAAGAAGAAAAGTACCGCCAGGCACTCCATTAAGTGAAAGAGTAACTGATATGTACCTAGATATGGCTGATGGTGACTTTAATAAAGCCGCCAAGATGGCAAATGAGGATGGTTATGACTTCTAATGTTAACCCATTTTTTATTAGAGCACAACAGAGGCAAAATGGTGCAGCAAGTTCTTTACTTATTCCAAAAAAGAATGAAATTTCAGATAATCCTTTCCAAAAAAGAGCTCAACAAAGAAAGGCTGAAGAAGAAAACGCGGGTCTAGTCGATACTTCCAAAGATGTTGCACAACAAATAGTTGCTAAGGGTGCGCAAGGAATATTAGGATCATATGGCAACATCCTTGATACTTTTGGATTACAATCTAAAGAAAATTTATTGCCCGGTCAAAAGGCTAATTTAGAGAGCGCCTATAACGATGAATATGATTTAGGACTAAATGATGAAATTCTTCCCAATTATGCGAGATTGCCTTCTTCAAAACAAGCAAAAGAAGCCGTCGAATTAACTACCGGTATAGGAGAAGGAAAAACTCCTTCAGGAAGAATAGTAGGAAGAGGAGCCGAATTTGCTGGAGAAGGCTTAGCAACTGGGGGTGGAGTCAAAACTTTACTGACTCTCGCGGGAGCTGGAGCAACAGGTCAGGGATTGAGAGAGATGGGAGCTCCTGAAAGTTTGGCATCGGGAGCAGAAATTGCGGGATCGATTCTACCTTCATTAATTAGCGGAAAAGTCAACCCTAGATCACAAGAGGCTCAAAAGATCGTAAATGCAGGCAGAACAGTAAGTTTAACAGAAAAACAAATTGCGCCTTTAATTCAGGGCGAAGGAAAAGTTTCCTTTTTATCGAAAATTGCAAGAAAATCAGACAGGACTAAAAAAACTTTTGCGAACATCAAAGCAAGTCTTGGCGATTCTTATCAAAATATCAAAACTGAAGTTGCAAAACTTCCAAAGATAAATAATAAAAACCAAAATTTACTTTATGATAAATTTACTTCAATTCGGGAAGAACTTTCAAAGACTTTAAAAGCTTCTCCAGACAAGGAATCTGCGATAAAATTTATAGATGATGCTATTTCAAAACTTTCCAATCATGGAGCATCACCAGAAGAATTGATTAACTTTTGGCAGGATATAAACAAATCTGTGCCTTGGAATAAAATTGATAGTGGAAAAAAAACTTTGTCGCAATTAAAAGAACCTATTCTTGAAGTTTTGAGTGATGTTGCACCGCAAGCAGCCAAAGATTTCGAGATGACAAATTTACTTTATTCCAAATATGCTCAAATCTCTAAAAAATTGAAACCTGATATTGTAGATAGTTTCATCAATAAAGCCGAAGTTATGGCATTCATTCCCGCTGGATTATCGTTAGTTTATGGAAATGTTGCCCCTTTAGCCGGTTTAGCAACTGAATCAGCATTGCGAATTTTAGGTAGAGAAATGCTCATTAATCCTTATTTCATGAATCTAGGACATAAGTTACAAAAAAACTTTAACCAAGCTTCATTTAAAGGTGTAAAAGATCTTGTGAATAATGCCAAAGAATTGCTGGAAGAAAAACATCCTGATGAAGACTGGAATTTCCTAGTTCAGGATTAATCCAGCCATGTCAACAACAACATTCCACCTAAACCTACAAGTAAACCTAAAATTATCATATTAACCTATAAAATGTTTTAATTGAGAAAGAATATACACTTTTGGGGCCACATAAATATTTACTAAATTGTGTATTTCGTTGATCAAACCTGCAGTAATAGGGAGCAAAGCAAAAGGGATTATGAGGGAATAGAGAAAAACAAGAAATCCTTGATCAAACATATCTGTTTTTTTGGAAGAATTAGGATAAATATCCAAAACACAGATCAACAAAAAAGCAACAAAAACTACGAAGAGAATTGAAAAATCAATCCAAGCTTTAATGGTCGCTGCCTTCATAAATTGAGATATGAAATCAGGCCATTGACATTGCACAAAATCAGAAGAAGATTCAACCCAATCTATGATTTTTTTTATTAATTCTTGGGATTCAGAGGGTTCCATTATTTTGTCTTTTCATGAAATGCAAGCAAATGAGCTTTAAAATTTGCATCTTGTTTTTCTAGAGTTGAGTGAAAATCCTTCATTTCATCATGAATAGCTCGGACAAGTTCTCTTGTAGATTCTAATTTTGTATCCATATGGCGGATATCCGATCTTGATTCTGAACGATTCCAAAAGAAAGCTCCAACCATTGTTAATATAAAAATTGCGAATTGTATTAAATCCATAAAATTCCTCGTTTTTCTTTCATAATATCAAGTCCACACTATTTTGTGAACAGGAAAAATAAATTTAATCTCCTTGTCCCAAACAATCTGTCTTATTTCCAAGTTATTATCTAAAATATATTTAAAGTTAATTAACGAAATCCTACTAAAAACTACCAATCATAGTTAGTTAATCTTTTTGTTAAAATTAGTTTGATAATTGTTTACATTAAATATTTCATTTGATAGGTTGCGGTCGAGAAGAGTTCTTCTCATAAAACATTTTCGAGCAAACCGTATCCAGAGGTACATATATGAGCGGCAAAGACCCTATTCCACAAGCACAAGCATATCAGGGCGTACGCGCCACAACTCCAGCGAACTTAATTACAGCAAGTAGAGATCCAGGAAATTCCGATAAAAAATATCCGCTCGGTACTCAATGGCTTAATAAATCAACTCAAACACTTTTCACTCTAGTAGGCACAACAAACGGTCTTCCGGTTTGGGATGCGGGTGGAGTAGCTGCGGCATCAACATCAGCCTTAGGAACAGTCAAATTATCCACTCTAGCACAATTAGAAGCAGGTACAGCTCCATCAGGTTCTGTCGTTCCTCTCGCAAATGACGTTTTCACATATGTACAAAGCGTGGTCCTTGCGGGTGCAAACATCGCTCAGACAGGTGTGACAGGTATAACTAACCTATCAACTGATGCACAAGCAGTTGCCGGAACAGCGACAGTTCCAGGCGTAACAGCTTTAGCAGTTCAACCATCTAACTTAGCAGCGGTATTTGCTGCTCCTCCAACAATTGGTAACACAACACCAAGCACTGGAGCATTCACAACTTTAGCTTTCACAACTGCAACTGGTACAGCAGGTGGTACTTGGGCTTCTGGCGGTACAGCGATTTCAATTGGCGCTGATGCTACAACAGACACCATAAACATTGGTACTGGTGCCGCAGCGAGAACAATCCATATCGGCGATTCGACACAAGCCAACTTAGTAACGATTGGTTCTGCTACTGGAGCGGCGGCATTAACTCTAAAAGCTGGTACAGGTAACTTCGTTTTAACAACTGCTGCAACTACAAACGTCACAATGGCCGCAGCTCAAACGAGTGGTACTTTTACAATCGGTGGTACAGCTCAAACAGGTACAATGACACTTGGTTCGTCCTCTGGAACGAATATCGTTGCTATCGGCGCAGGAGCTGGAGCAACAACCGTTAATATTTCTAACGCTAACACGGCTGGAGCAATCAACGTGGGTGCTGGTTTTACAAGTGGTACAATCACAATTGGTGGTACTGCTCAAACCGGTAACATGGTTCTGGGTTCAAGTTCTGGATCTAATGCGCTTTCGATTGCAGCAGGGTCAGGAGCCACCACATTGACTTTAGCAAACGTTCAAACAGGTGGATCTGTTGCCGTAGGTAACGGTATGACAACCGGTACTATTACTTTTGGTGGTACTGCACAGACTGGTACTATTACCTTAGGTTCATCAAGCGGAACGAATAGCGTGCTTATAGCTAACGGTTCAGGAGCTTCAACCGTTTCAATCGCAAACGTTCAGGTTGCTGGTGTTGTTAATATTGGTACAGCAATGACAACTGGTACCCTAAACATTGGTTCTACAGCTGCCGGTACAGGTACTATCACATTTGCTGGCGGTACTGGTGCTCAAACGATAAATATTGCCAATTCGACCGGAGGGAAAACGGTCGCGATAGCCACAGGTGCCGGAGCCAACATAGTTTCCTTAGGCTCGAATAACGGTGCTTCTTCATTAACATTGAAGGCTGGTACTGGTAACTTCTCGTTAGACGGTGCAGCTGCAACAACTTATGCAGTCGGCGCATCTACAACTACAGGTACAATCACGATAGGTGGTACTGCCCAGACAGGTACTTTAACTCTAGGTTCATCATCAGGAACTAACATCATTGCAATTGGTGCGGGCGCTGGTGCTACAGACCTTCAGTTAGTTAACAGTCAGCTTGCTGGATCCGTTGAAATGGGTACAGCGATGACCACCGGTACTATCACTTTGGGTGGTACAGCACAGACAGGAACTATTACACTCGGATCTTCATCCGGTACAAACAGTGTGCTAATAGCTAACGGCTCGGGAGCGACAACTCTTGCCTTAGCTAACGTACAAACGGCTGGTAGTGTTGCAGTTGGTACAGGTATGACAACCGGTACTATTACTTTTGGTGGTACTGCACAGACTGGTACTATTACCTTAGGTTCATCCTCGGGTACAAACAGTGTTCTTATTGCCAATGGTTCGGGTGCTACAACACTTTCTATGGCCAACGTTCAAGTTGCTGGTGCTGTGAATATTGCAACAGCCATGACAACAGGTAACATTGCTATTGGTAGTGCTCAAACTTCTGGTACTTTGACCATAGGTTCAACTGCCGCTGGTACAGGTGCTACAAGAATAGCGGATGGTACAGGCGCGCAGACAGTGACCATCGCTACCGGAGCCGGAGCTAAAACGGTTACTTTGGGATCTACTAACTCAACATCTACTTTAACACTTCAATCCGGTTCTGGAAACGTTGTTGTTACAGGTGGTAACTTAAAAATCAATAGTGCTGGAAAAATGCTCCAGGTTCACTCAGGAGCTGTAACAGACTTTATCGGAACTGGTGTTTTGACAGCGGGTACTCAAACTATTGCAAATACAAATATTGCAACTGGTGACGTGATTTTACTTACGAGATTAACTGTAGCTGCTTCTACAACTCTTGGTGAACTAACCTACACAATCAGTAACGGCGCAAGCTTTACTGTAACAAGTGTTATCTTAGGAACACCAGGAAGCACGCAAACAGGTGACGTAAGTACTTATGCTTACATGATTGTTCGTCCAGCATAACAACATGAAATTACTCAAAAAAATACATAGCCTCATAAAAAAATTATGGGGTTATGTAACCAAACAAAATAAAAAGGAGAATAAGGAAATGATTAAAAACAAAACTATTTTAGAAGTAAAAATCGGCGAAAGAGCTTACCAAATGGAATGTTATCCAGATTCCCCATTAGGTGAGATTTTTGACGCTCTTTGTGCCATGAGAGGCTTTATCGTTCAAAGAATGATAGAAGAACAAGAAAAAGATAAAAAAGTGGTAGAAAAACCAAAAGAGGAATAATGCATTCTCGAAAAATTGCTTACGAAACTTTACGTAGTATTGATTCTGCAACTTTTACTGGTAGTTATCAAAATTTGGGAACCGCGCTTGCAAACGCGGCTTCCATTATTAAAATTGTCAATAATAGCACAGTACTTGTGACTGTTTCAATTGATGGCGTTAATGATCACGATATTTTGCCAGCAACTTCATTTGTCTTATATGACATAACAAGCGATTCTCCTCATGAAACTGACAGTATTTTTGTTGAGAAAGGTCGTCAATATAGAGTTAAAGGTGTAGCAGGTACGGGGTCGGTTTATTTAGTCGTTCAATATATAACGCAGGTTTAGGATGTCACAAGCAGGACAAGTCAATTCGGCATCAGGGCCAGTTCCTCCAGCGGTTCCAACGAGTTTTGTTACTGATGTCAATTCACCATCAGTGCCAGTTGCAAATATTGAAAATGTTATTGGTGGAACAATCACCACAAATAACAATAATGGTGTCCAAACAGATGGATCCTCAGGTGGTAACACTTTAACTGTTCAATTAACAAATAGAATTATTGCCACAGCAACAACTACTGATGGCGTTACTCCGGTCACAGTTTACTCTTTTTCCTTAGGTGCAACACCCGCTTCTTTTTTATTCTTTTCCAAACTTGTTGCTTTTGATGTGACTAGCAATCAAGGTGCTGGTTACAACTCATTTCGTTGCGTCCGCACTTCTGGGGCAGTGGGAACATTGATCGGTGCAGATGCAGGATTTATTGAAGAAGAAGGCGATATGACAAATGTAAACGCCGTAAATGGTATTTCTGGAAATAACCAACAGCTCGTTGTTACAGGAATAGCAGGACATACGATCCATTGGAAAGTTTTAGTAGAATATATTTCGGTATCTTAGGAGATTTATGCCGGGTTTTGATAATGGAACAATGTTTGCAAACAATGTAGACTTTACTGGAAATAGTTCCGTTGCAGCGCAAGTTACGAGTAATGGACAGCTTCTAATTGGGTCTGCGGTTTCTCCGAACATACGTGTGGGAACTCTTACAGCCGGAACAGGAGTTTCGATTACAAATGGAAATGGAACAATTACTATTGGTCTTTCTGGTGGAGGAACTGCTTTAGAACATTTGACAGGCGATACCGGAGGGGCATTAAATCCAGATGGTAGCAATAATATCAATATCGTTGGAGGAACTCTTTCAGCTGGAACTAATGCATCTACTACAAGTGGGGCAGGAAGCACACTTACCATTACTTCAATCAATACAGCAAAATGGATTGTAGATCCTACGGCTAATCGTGGTACTCACCAAACAATAGCTTCTGCAATAACCGCCGCTTCTTCAGGGCAAACAATATTTATCCGTCCAGGTACTTACACGGAAAATCTTACATTGAAAGCCGGCGTAAATTTAACTGCTTTTGTATGTGATGCGCAAAATCCTAATGTCACCATAGTTGGTAAAGCAACATATACGTCAGCCGGAACAGTAGTTATTTCCGGAATCAGGCTACAAACGAATAGTGATTTTGTATTGTCTCTAACGGGAGCAACAGCCAGTTCAACTGTAATTCTCAACGGATGTTATTTAAACGCGACCAATAACACTCTTTTATCTAACACCAAATCCGCCGGACCTTCAACAATAGCATGCTACAATTGTTTCGGCGATTTAACAACAACCGGTATTGCCTATTTTTCTGTGACAGCAGGAGAGCTTTCATTTCAAAATTGCAATTTTACTAATACAGGAAGTTCCACAACAGCTAGTACTTTTTCTGCTGCAACTGCGTCTCAGTCAACAGATATATTCTGTTCCAATATAACCAACGCAATGACATCTAGTAGTTCGAGTGCATTTAGTCTTTTTTCATCTGAGATAATTGGTGCTCTTATCCTGGGGTCGACTAACACGCATACCATATATAGTTCTTTATTAATTGGCGGAGCCTCTTCAGCAGCTTCAATAAGTGTTGGAGCTGGTCTTGTCATTGTAAATTCAACAATTAATAGCTCAAATACAAATGCATTAACTGGTGCTGGTTCAATTTCCTATTCAGGATTAGCGTTTACGGGTTCTTCATCATTGATAAATACAACCACACAAACGCCGTTGGTTTTCTCTAATGATGCGGTGAAAGTAACAACACCTGGAGCATATCCTTATACAACAATTCCGCAAGACGCCGTGATCCTAGTTGATTCGTCTTCGGCAAGAACAATTATTCCTTTAGCATCTCCCACAACAGGCCAAATGCATCGAATTAAAGACAACGCAGGATCTGCAGGTACAAACAATATCACAATTACGCCATCAGGAAAAAATATTGATGGCGTTGCAAGTTTTGTAATCAATACTAACTATGGTTCTGCAGATATTGTATATAACGGTACTCAATGGAACGTACTCTAAAAATAAAAGGTTAAATATGTCAAATATTGGGAAAGGGGCAACAGGGACAATATTGCAAGGCGCGGGAACGGGCGCATCTCCTAATTTTTCAACTGCAACATATCCTGCAACCGCTACTGGAACGGGAACCTTATTAAGAGCTGACGGTACAAACTGGTCTGCGACTACTTCTACCTATCCAAATACAAACGCAGTGAGCACTCTTTTATATGCATCTTCAGCAAACGTGATGTCAGCGCTAGCAACAGCAAATAGTGCAATTTTAGCAACAAATAGTTCTGGGGTTCCTTCCATTACAGCTGCTTCGGGAAATTGGTTAAATACTGCGAGGAGTGCTTTTGCAGCGTCTCTTTCTGGAAACGTAACGAACGCAACTGGAGATAATACCACCTATACAATAGCTTTTGATACAGAAGCATTTGATCAGGGCAATGATTTTGCAACAAATACTTTCACTGCTCCTGTGACTGGAAAATATATGTTTAATTATCAAATATCATTGTCAAATTTAGGAGCTGCACACACCTCTGCAATCGTTACAATTGCTGGCATAAATACAGCTAGATTTCAACCATTTGTAATCGTGAGTTCTGGAGGAATAGTAACTTTTGGAGGTTCTATTTTCGTCTCCTTAACGGCTGCCGCGACTGTAACAATGGCAGTTACGGTTTCAGGAAGCACCAAAACGGTAACAGTTGTCGGAGGAACTTCAGGAACGACAATGTCAGGATATCTAGTGTGTTAATTGGTGATGATTTATTAAGAAAAGGACTTCTTCGTAAGCCTGTGTCTTTCCTGCAAGTTCCCAGTAGCGTTCGTTAAATATATGTTTTGTTTGATGAACATGAAATTCTTGTGTTGTAAAATACTGAAGTGTTTCAACCCTGTTTTGAAATTCTTCGCAGAAAAAACAAGCACAAAATAAAGTAAAAGAAAGAGAAAATTTTTTCATAACACCCCGGAGTTTTTATGCCATTAAAACATGGTAAATCAAAAAAAGCAATAAGTTCGAATATTAAGGAAGAATCAAAAACGCACCCACGCAAACAAGCCATTGCAATCGCTTTGAGCGAAGCTAGAAAATCAGGTGCTAAAATACCTAAAAAAGGAAAAAAGAAATGAAATATGATCATATGAAAAATGTTCCCTATCAATTGTTTACACCAGAAGCAGAAAGGCTTTGTGAAAAAGAGAAAATGGAACGCAGAGAAGCAAAAGAACATTATATAAAGGGCATTCAAGGTGTAGATGGAGGGCCATTTCCAAGCAAAGGCCAATACCAAAGATGAGATTTGTACCGATACTTTTTATGCTAATGATGAACTCTTGCGTGAGATTGCCCGACAGTTATTTTGCAGATGTAAAAATTGAAAGTGAATCACAAGTCAAATAAATACCAAAGAAGTATACTGACAATGGCATCAGCATACTTCTACGTAGGTTCTAAGCGGCTTTTGCAAGCTCTTTAATTTTCCATTTTGCGAAATCTGTTTCAAATTTTTCTCTATTTTGGTAGTCAAAGAGTGTGTCTTTAATTGTTTTCTTCCAATGTTGAGAATATTTCTTAAGATAGGTTTTCATCATTTCCTGATCCTCTGGAAGATATTCACGAACATGTTCAATAATCAATTGTTCGGCTACTTCAGGATTTTCAGGCTCTTTTTCTTCAGCTATAGTTTCGATGATTTCGCATTTAGCATCACGAATCTCTCCTTCAACATAAGCCGTTCCTAATATATCTGGAGCAAGTCTTCGACCCAATTTAGATATGGCTCGTGCAAAATACATGTCTTCAGGATTTTGTTTCCATGGTCCACGATTGATTACACCGGCTCTTGCTGCATCTTCCTCAAGAAATTTAGCTTCACAGGTATCACCAGAATCGGGTCTTGTTCCTTCTAAGATACACCCCTTAGCATCTAAACGTTTAACTGTGATCTTAATTCCTGCGCGGCGCATCATCGCATTGATCATACGTGCGGAGATTTCAACTTTGCCTTGAATGTTCCATAATCCACCATTTAAGGCAGCCATTGGAGGAATGCCAAGTTCTTTGGCAGCCAAAAGAATCATAAATATCTTATTTTCTCCGCCCACGCCAGAATACAAACCGGAATTGGCGGCGTTTCTGGCAACAGTTTGTAATATCATTAGTTCGTTTTGACTTGGTATTGTTTCATTATTTGTCTTCTTAATTTCTAATTCTTTTTCTTGCATATTATTTCCTTCCATAAAATCTTATTTTAATTTATTGTGAGGTTGTCCAGTGAACATCCTCAGCCATCTGTTGGGACCGTAGCAATCGTGTTACGGTCTCTTCTTTATAGATAGTCCAAAACGTTTTCTTCTTTCTTATCTTTGAAAAAGTGTCTGTATACATCCAAACAAGCTCGAAAGAGCTTAAAGTTTTGTTCATACAAAAAAATCGTTGCCTCTCCTCCTTGCTTGCATAGCTTCACAAATTCTATTCTGTGAATGTTGTAGCCGGCTTTATTGGCTAAATAAAAATAGGCAGATCCCTGTAAACCCCATGTCTGGTTTTCTTTTACTGATGTCTTAAAGTCCACGAGAATATGTTTCCCATTTTCTTCATAAATGGCGTCACATTCACCTGTAAGCATTAAATCATCACAATAGAATCTTTCCGGCTTATCTAAAAATTTTTTATCTCCTTTCCACGATTTAAAGCTCTCAATATATCCAGAAAGTCTTTCGTCATGAATAGGTGAACCCATATCAGATATAATAGCATCACAAATCGAATGAACGGCAGTTCTTCTTTCTCCTGCTTTTTTAAGAATTTCAGGATCGATGTGTTTCAATCCTGAAAATGGCTCTAGTACCGTCGTAACGCGGGTATAATCCTTCATATGATGTCCTCATAAAAATCTTCATACCGCGCTCTGCCAATTTCTTCTCGACTCCATTCTTGAAGTAATGTTTTCATTTTGCTAACATCTTCTTCGATTGCTGCAAATTCTTGTTGCGACAAGAAAAGCAAGTCAGAAATCTTTTCTGCTTCTGGTAATCCTTCGCTGTGAGCAAAAGAAATGATTTTTGCAAACTCTTCTAAATATTCGGGATGTACGATTGATTTAAGCTTTGCAAGGGCTGTTCTTTTTTGATTGTACATCTCCTTTTCTATATAATTTTCATAACTCATTTCCTGAGCCATTGAAGAAAAATGCCTCGCGGCATGTTCCACAGGGTCTAAATACATATTATTCTCCTAAAAATTTACTGATTTCTTTTAAGTTGTTCGCCATTCTGTACATGTCCCAACTTTGGTTCTGAAGCCACAATTGTACATCTGCACAAAAACGTTTATCTTCATTTGACATTGCTTCGAGTCTTTCACATAAGCTATTGGCTGTTGCGACTAACTCATCTATTGCATTCATTTATTCGCCCTCCATCCATATTTCAAGATCTACTTCATCAACATCGGCGCAGAGCATTCTAACAAAGCATTTATCGCAAATGCATTCCACGTCTTCATCATCTAGATGTTCATTGCATCCGTGTTGATCGACTAATTTGCAATCCTCACAAATTGCACACTCATATGTATTCATATTTTTTTCCTTTTTGTTGACCTTAAACTTTCGTTTATGTATGTTACACACATGTTACAACTGGGTATTCTAAGCAACAGTAACGCACAATATCCAAATGTTAACACCGATATACATTTTCGTCAAAACAAAAAAGATAAAAATATGAAATACTCATGAATTTAAAAGAATATCTATTTAGAAAAGACATTAGTAGAACTGATTTTGCAAAGTTGGTTGGTGTCACACGCCAGACTATTTATAAAATTATATGTGGAACTACACCTACACTTGATGTAGCATTGAAAATCGAAGAAGTAACAAATGGTGAAGTAAAATGCAAAGATTTATTACAACATAAGAAAACAAAAAAAGAAAATCTTGCTCAGGATTAGGTGTGGGCATCATATCTGTGGTATATCAAAAAATATAATATAATAGTAAGAAAAAATGTAACCGCGTATAAATTAAAGTAATCAATATCTATTTCGTTAAAAAACAAAAAAGAATCTAATAATTCCTTCCAGACTTTTTTCATACAAAATCTCACATAATTAAACTTTTAATTACGCTTTTTATGAATACGTCAAATCTTTTGTTTATTCAAGTTAAATTTTTAGTTTATAGAAAATATTAGCTTGAATTAATTTTCGAAAAAAATTATGACTGGAATGTTTAATTAAGAGGTGACTAGACAGGGTTAACGGCCCTGCCTAGTCTTATGAAAGTGATATGCGTCTACATACTAAGAAAAATCTACATTTCCCCACAACTAAAAATTCGGAGTTTTTTATGAAAGTGATTAATTTTTCGAACGATCCTGCAAAAATGCCGCCCCTACTATATCTTGAACAGGTTGCTGAACATTGCCCAAAAGCTGTTTCAACTTATCTTTTGATATGGAGAGAAAAAGATAAACAAGGAAAATTGATAATTGATAAGGATGAAATCAAAAATAATTACCTCACAACTCTCACAAAATTGAAAAACAACCTCGTCCTGCTAGTGAAAGAGGCTTTAATTTCAATTCATGAAACTCCTAATGCCCTTCACATAGAGGTTGTAGAGTGGAATGATATAGATTATTCCGATATTGCATGTTAAAAATTTACTTTTGTGCTGATTGTCATGAAAACATTGAAAGAGGTCACGAAACTTTCTTTAAAGTTTATGAATTTTTTTGCACACACTACTTGATCAATGGGGATTATTTCGAAAGAAAAATACACAATGAAGATGATATTAGTGTCTACACTTTCGCACTCGATTTTCTAGAAAAGTCGGGTTTCATTCTCTCCACAGAAAGCGGAACTCATTCCGTCAAGATAAAGCCCTTAGGGCACATCGTCAACGAATCTGGTGATACACACCTCTTTTGCATTGACCGTTCGCATTTAGCCTAAATCCCTAGGCTATTTGCAAAAAACACTTCTCACACTAAAGGGAAAACCAATGTCTGAAAAAATTAACGTGACAAAAGAAAACCGAAGTGATAATGTCGAACAAAAAAAAAGCCCGGCGACTAACCGGGCTGATTTGTTTGCTTGTGAGGCTGTAAACTTTCTCAAGCAAGTTTGTGAGTTTCTACCCACAAATATAAAGCCTCACAAGTTTAACTGCAACAACTTTGTGAGGTTTTATGTCTAATTCCGGTTTTATTCAAATTCCAAAATCTTTTTTAACTGGTTTTATTTGGAATAATCTTTCTTTAGAATATCGACACATCTTTACGACAATTCTAATTCATATGGCGTTTAAACCAACTCAAATGAATTCGTTTGGTCACATTGTGACCGTTCAACCTGGTCAATTTCTTACCACCCTTGAAGATCTTGAAAGACTTTGTAAACATAAGAAAATTAAAGAGTCGAAAATTTATCGTGCTTGGCAAAAATTTAATTTAGTTGGAATTTCGAAACAGGAAACGAAACACGGTAAAACGCTCATAACTATCACGGAACCAGCGATTTGTGAGTTATTAAAAAATCAAAACGAAACAGGTTTCGACACAAGAACGAAACAAGAACGAAACATAAAAGAAGAAGATAATAATAATACATATAATATCTCTAAGCGAAAAAATTTATCGGACTCAAAACCTGAAATCGTTGACATCCGAAGTTTTCAACAGGAAACACTTGAAGAGTCCGATAATATATATGTTGTTGTGTTAGAAGGTCTTAGAATAACAAAAAAATTCCATGAAAAACTTTTGGAAGAAGAGAAGAAGCTTGGTATAGAAAACTTTGCTGAAAAATGTTACGAACATCTGTCAAACTGGAAAAATGAAAAAATTGCTCTGGGTGAATGCGTAAAGCATACGGACGAAGGGATGATCAGGAAATGGGTCAAACTGGCAGTTAGAAAGAATGTTGCAGAAGAAAAAGAAGTAGAATTGAAAGAACAAATGAATCTTCAAAGGGCAAGTTATTTATCCGGTAAGCCATCCACCAGTCAACAATCTAATTTTCAAAAACATAAATCTTTTGCGAGAGAAGAATCCAAAGATTTAGAATCTGAAGATTGCGAACTAAATTTTGGGCCTTTTGCAGCATTTTTCATTTTCAAAATAACTCAAGGAAACCCTATCGAAATCAAATATAGCGACGAAACCTTCAAAGAAGATTTTCTTTCACAGTTAGTGCGACATAAATTTAAAAAAAGAAAGGTTGTTTAATGAAATTTATCATTAGAGGATTAAACCTTGTAATTTAATCCAGGATCAAACAAAACACAAAAAATGTATCTAACCTCGTTTTACAAAAGATAACGTAACCTGATCAAAATTAGAGGCCTCCTTGAAGACCGAAATATATGAAGAGAACGGTAAGCTTGTCGAAAAGACAACGCATGACTTTGATCCAGATCTTTTTCTTAAATCGCTTGATGGCAAAGACAAGATCATTCTACATAACTTCTATGATAGATTTTGGCACTTTTACGAAATGGTAAAAGCTTGTCGAAAGGCTCTAAAGAAAAGAGAGAACGACGAAAACTGTTGTAAATTTATTGAAAATATTATAGATGTTCATTTGCACATTCAAATGGTAGAATTTGCAGCAGAATTATATAAATTAGCAGAATTAGGAAATCCCCCACATGATCGAAATCACACACTATAAGGCCGTAAACAGAAACTCACTTCTCGCAACATTCAGCATCAAAGTTCAAAAGTGGGGTGATGCCATAATTCGTGACATGAACTTATTCCAAAAAGGAAACCAAAAATGGATCTCTTTTCCATCGCGCGCTTATGAAGTTGATGGTCAAAAGAAATACTTTTCTTATTTCGGTTTTGTAGACATAGAAATGCAAAAGAAATTCCTAGAAAAAGTTATGGAAGCTCTTGAGGAGCATATCAAGAAAAACGAAATCCTCGATGCTCCAGTTCAAGGCGATATCTTTGAGGAAGTTCCTTTCTAATGAAAAAGATTATCGAATTTGTTCTTCCAATAAAAACAGTTTCAGAAGCTAATCGATCAAGCGAACATTGGTCAGCTAAACACAAACGCCATAAAACGCAAAAGAAACAGGTGTGGCTAGCGTTTAATGCAAACACTGAATCCATCCCCCTGCCTTGCCATATTAAGTTAACACGCTTAAGTTCTCGCAGTCTTGATGACGATAATCTTTTGTTTGCATTCAAAAGCATTCGGGATTACATTGCAGATAAATTAATCCCAGGTCTTCAAATCGGTCGCGCTGATGGCGATAAAAGAATAACCTGGGAATATGCTCAAGAAACAGAAAAGAAACAGGCTGTTAAGATTGAGATTTATAATCCATAACAACGTCTTCATACAGAGATCCAGGAGATCCCAATTTGTTATCCAAGTTGTGTCTCCAATAACTAATTTTCTTACGAAGTTCTAGCTTCGTTTCAGGTTTTGTAATTATTCCTGTTTCATAACCATGAGAATAGCCTCTTCGATATTCTTCTTCACTCAGCATCTCTAAAAAAACCTCAAAATTTCGTTTCAATGATTCAAACACTTGTTCATTTTCTTTTTGATCATTCAAATCAAGGATCAACATCTCGAAAATTTCTCTATATTTTGGTTCCATATTTTTCCTTTTTTTATTATTTAGTTCTCCTCAAATTCTCTAAACTTATTTAAGCCCATATTTAAATTCTCATGAAACATTGTCGCAGCTTCATCCCAGAATTGTATTTGTAAGCATTCAACAATGGTCATCATAACCGTTAAATTTAAGACTCTCATCATAGCATTTATGTCATTCTCGCCGTAATGTCTTATTAAGGCATCATGAATAGCTGCGCTTACATCTTTAACGTCTTTTTCTTCTACTTCGTTGAGCATATTCCTCTCTCGATTATTTCCAATCTATTCTTCATATCTACATACATTTTGGCAAGTTCATTATGCCTTGCAAACAATCCTTTGCGCACTTTGTCGTTCGATTCTTTAAACTCTAAAACAGTTTTACGTATTAGCTCAATCTCGATTTCTTCTGGTGTCTTGAAAAAATCATATTGAATCTGTAATGCCATAGATACCTCCGGTTATTGATTCCGGAGATCATAAATTACGACCATTTATTTGTAAATTTATTTGTATTTTATGAGTAAGTAAAAAAGATTCCTTGACAAAAGTTAGTTTAATGATAATAGTGCAGTTTCGACAACAAAAGGAACTATGGGAACTCCAGGCGTATTACTTGATAAAGACAAGATATTAAAGGCAATTATTGATAAAAAAGGGATTATTTCTCATGCCGCTACTCTTGTGCCTTGCAATCCTGTCACCATTTACAATTGGATGGATAAAGACCCAGAAGTTGCCGAAGCAGTAAAAAGTGCGCGTGCAAACGCAGACAAAGAACGCTTAGACACATTAGAAAGGCTTAAAGAAAAGACCCTTAGCTCAGCAGAAGCGCTTCTAGATGAGTGTGATACGTCAATGACGATATTCTTGATGAAATCATTGCTTAAAGTCAGCGAGCATAGCGCAGATTCTACCATCAACGTAATCATCAACGAACAACCTTATCGTGCCAACAATACAGATTCCCCATCAGTTTGAATGTAGAGACTATCAAGTTCCTACTTGGGAGGCATTGAGAGCAGGAAAAAAGCGCGTTGTTTGTGCGTGGCATCGTGGTGCAGGTAAAGATCTTTTCGCGCTTAATTTTCTAATATGGAAAGCGTTACAGAAGCCTGCCGTCTATCTACATTGCTTCCCAAAATATAACCAAGGCAAGAAAGCTATATGGAATAGCGTTCATCAAACTGATGAAGGCATTGCTATGAGCTATCTAGATCATTTTCCAAAAGAAATAATCAAATACAAAAACAGCTCAGATATGCGTTTGGAGCTTGTTAATGGCTCTGTATATTGCGTGATGGGGGTTGACGGTAAGAATGCGACGCAAGCACGTGGTATGAATCCTAGCTTTGTCATCATGTCAGAATATGCCTACATGGATCCTGAAAGCTGGTATACTTTAGAGCCTCGTGTTGCTCAGAACAATGGCACAGCCCTATTTTTAAGCACGCCGAATGGACAAAATCATTTCTATAATCTCTACAACTATGCTAAATCCGGACACAATCCAGATTATTTTGGCTCCCTTTTAAGTATCGAAGATACGAAAACATTAAGTACAGATCATATCGAAAAACTTCGCTCTGAAGGTATTCCAGAGGACTTTATCCAACAGGAATACTACTGCTCGTTTACACGCGGAGCAGAAGGATCTTATTATGGTAAACAAATCCAATCTGCCCGCGATGAGGAACGTATTACTAAACTCAACATCAAAGCTGATCTGCCGGTTCATACCGCTTGGGATATTGGTATTGGAGATTCTAGCTCAATTTGGATTTTTCAGCAGCTACATAATGGCAACCTAAATTTCTTACATTATTATGAGAATAACAATGAAGGATTGGATCATTACATCAAATATTTGGACCGTTGGAAAGAGACTAATAAGGCTATTTGGGGAACTCATTATGTGCCTCATGATATGGGCCACCGTCAATTTGAATCTGGAAATGAACTTACTCTTACAGCTCTTAACATGGGTTATCCCATGGTGGTAGTTCCAAGAAAATCTATTGAAGAAGGAGTTCAAGCGGTACGATCTTTATTACCTCATTGCTCCTTTGATTCAAAGGGTTGCGATAGAGGAATCAAATGTCTTGACTTTTACCGAAAAAAATGGAATGACAACCTAAAAGTTTACTATGATGAGCCACTTCACGATCAGTATTCCCATGGTGCGGATGCCTTTAGAATGGCAGCTATGGGATTAAAACTTATCGGAAGCTCAACAAATAAACTGACCGCATCGTCCATTCAGGAAATGCGTTACCGAAACTTAGGATACTAGGAGGTTAATATGAAAGACGAAAAGAACTTTATGCACATGCACCCTAAAGAGATTGAAGCACAGATTGAACACTGTGAAAACAAACTCAAGAGCTATGAGAAGCTAAAGACTTCATGGCAAGATATCTTGAACAAATTTAATTTAACGTCATATGCGGAGCAAAAGATATGATGTTAGAAGTCTGCATGACATTTTTTTATTTTGGTGCAGGATGTGCGGGCTTTGCGCTCGCACTTCTCTGTTCTTGGCTTTGGAAACGCTTATATGAAGGACTGGACATAACATGAAAAGGAAAGAAAATGAAAAGATTAGCCGTTATCTTATGTGCAATTTTGGGCGGCTGCACATATTCAATCAACATGGTTCATACAGAGGGATCGGCATCTGACGTTGTGGATGAAACACAAGCACCAACAGATGACATTTCACCAACTTTATCGATACCAGCGAAAATGATATGAAGATAGAAACAATTAAAAAACGAACTGACCAAGTTCGAAAAACCATAAGACTGGGAAGCAATTTCAAAGAATTTAGAACCAGCTTGAAAAGATTATTAACTAGTTACAATTTTATGTGGGAGCATATGGATAAGCAAATCAAAAAGATACAGAAGGACCTGAAACATGGTGAGAAGGATACATCGAAACTTCTCAAAATGGACAAGAAGCAAGATAAAAAACTTAAGAAGATGAAGAAATGCTAAAGTTTCTCAAGAAGCTTTTCAGATCTAAAGAAGTCGATCACAAGGCGATTCTTTTGGGCGATGAATATAATTGCTTGCACAAAGCAATCAATGAAGCTATAAAAGAACAGTTCGACATAGGCTGGGCATTTCATTCTATGAATGTCCAGACCTATGATCGAAGAAACATTGCACATGCCATTTTGATATTTAAAAGAAAATGAAATTAAGATTTTTTTGCCCATCCTGTAAGAAACATTTCATAGGTAATAAACTAATAGATAACAATTATTGTGTTAATTGCGCTGTTGAATTGGTTTTCGTTGGTGCTTTATTAACTGATAATAAAAATAGTAAATTAACTATTTACAAATAGATTTTTTTTGTGTACGGTGTCAAGTAAATAATAAACTACGGGTTTATAATGACTTGGCCGGATGTCTTCGACTTTATCAAATACAATTCTCCATTTCTAAATGAAGAAACTTTTTGTCTCAAAGTCAGAGATGGATACCAAGAATCAGCTTTGAAATTTATTTTTAAGTTCAATGAAGCCGATCTTAATCATATCAAAAATCCACCTCCTGACAATGTCGTAGCGTCAGAACCTTATAATGTCATAAGGAACAAATAACTATGGCTTGGCCATCCAATAATCCGATTTCTCGTGAACTAAACGAACGATGGAAAGAATCAAGTTCTTTATGGCAACAGTGGCAGCAACAGGCTGATATCGATATCAAAATGGTTTCTGGTCAGCAAGATTGTGCTAGAAATTCTTCCGGTTTTGGTGGTGCTAATTATCGTAATCAGACTCAATTACAATTCAATAAGATCCTTCGTGTTTGCAATATGATCGAAGGCTTTCAGCGTGATAATCGTTTAGCTTCTATCATTTCAGCTTCGGATAATGACCCTGACATGGGGGAAACGGCAGAGCAAAGAAGCGAAATTCTTTCTTGGAATATGCGTCAGGATCAAACTTACGAAAAGATTTCTGATTCTTTTTCTGGTAGCGTAAATTGCGGTATTAACTTAATGCAAGTCTGGATGGATTTTAGAGAAGATCCAGAAAATGGACAAATTTGTACTTCTAGGATACCTTACAACGCATTCTTAATGGATCCTTATTGGACAGATCCTACTTTAAAAACCGATTGTGATTGGATTTGGACAAGGAAATATCTAACCAAGACTCAAGTAAAAAGCCTTTATCCTAAAGTTGCAGAGCAATTTCCACGTATTGAAACTTCATATGCTGCAAAAGATGGTAAGTTTCCTTTTATGGCTCAGAACTGGTTTCAAGGGCAATTTAATCTGTTTGCTTATGATGAGTATTGGAAGAAAGACTACAAGAAAGTCAGAAAGATTCTTGATAGAGCAACTGGAGAAGTGGCTCCATGGAATGGTACGAGGGAACAATTTCAATTGCTTAGACGTTATAATCCTAATGTAGAATTGATTTCCGCTACTGTCCCAACAATCAAAATGTATGTCTTGGTTAATAATGAGCTCGTTTATGAAGAACAATCACCATATGGTTTGGATCGATTCCCCTTTGTCCCTTTTGTATGTTATCATTTTCCGGAGATTCAGAATTATGCTTACCGT
>Ga0193693_1000012_pt1 | contig 34599 bp, 46 predicted proteins | sample L3a2metaG_FD_144916 | JGI IMG/M metagenome (GOLD analysis project Ga0193693, IMG submission 144916) | Soil microbial communities from a riparian zone of the East river system, Colorado, United States - L3a2 | ecosystem: Environmental > Terrestrial > Soil > Riparian zone | place: USA: East River...
CCCAATTGGGACCCCAGTACTACGACGAAAAGGATAAGAGTATTTTATCGCGCATGGAATCTTTCTATGCCGAAAGTATAACGATCAATCAATCGTTCTGGTCAGAAGCCGATACTGATACGCGATTCTATGTTGGTGATCAGACACTCTGGTCTGATATTTATGGTAATCTTCCGGCCAACCGTAGAAAGCAGTTCAATTTCAATCGGATTATGCGCGTAGTAAACATGATCTCTGGTCATCAACGTCGGGCGCGTAAATCTACCATTGTAACGCCAATTGAAAACGCTGATCAAAAGACCGCTGACCAGTTCACCAAGGTTCTGATGTGGGCAAATCAACAAGAAGGGATACTCGAGACAATATCTGAATCGTTTCAAGGTGCCTTAATTACCGGCATGAACTTGTTACAAGTTTGGGTCGATTATCGTTCCGATCCGATATCGGGAAACATTCGTGTTGAGAATTGTCAGTACAATAGTTTTCTTATTGATCCCTATTTCAGGAAATCGGATTTATCCGATTGTAACTCTATTTGGAAACGGAGCTTTTTAACTAAGCGCGAATGTATTTCATTACTACCGAACAAAGAAGAAGAGATCATGGGCCTTTGGGGCGGATCGGCTGGTACTGGCCGCGATGGTAAATTCCAGTTCATGCCTGAATCGTACAATTATGGTATGCAGAATTTGCTCACATATGACGAATATTACTATCGCGATTACCGTAAACAAAAGCTTCTGGTTGATACCCAAACTGGTGAAACACTGGAATGGAAAAACGAAGACCAGGAACGATTAAAAGAATTCCTGAGAGTCTATCCACAAGTAACGATCATAGAATCAGAAGTCCCAACAGTGCGGTTGGCGATCGTTGTTCAAGGCAAAGTGATGTACGATGGTCCGAATCCTATCGGTATTGATTCATATCCCTTTGTTCCTGTTTTTGCTTATTACAATCCGCAAATGCCCTATTTCCCATGGCGTATTCAAGGTGTTGTGCGTGGACTGAGGGATCCTCAGTATCTCTATAACCGCAGAAAAGTTATCGAATTGGATATTCTCGAAAGCCAGGTCACCTCGGGCTGGATCTATAAAGAGAATGCACTCGTTAATCCTAAAGACGTATTCTTATATGGCCAGGGACGTGGACTTGCGCTTAAAGAAGAAGCACAGATGAGTGATGTGCAACAGATCCAAGCACCACAAATACCGCCTTCCATGATCGAACTGTCCAAAATTCTTGGCCAAGAGATACAAGAAATCTCCGGTGTTAACGAAGAACTCTTGGGATCGGCAACTGATGATAAAGCTGGAATTCTTTCTATGCTGAGACAAGGCGCAGGCTTGACTACGTTACAGGGATTATTTGACCAACTTGATCGCTCACAGAAACTTTTGGGCAAGCTCATGATCGAGATAGTACAATCTAATTTCACACCGGGCAAGATCCAACGCATTCTTGAAGAACAACCGAATGATCAGTTCTATAACAAAGCGTTTGGTAAGTATGATGCAGTTGTAGAAGAAGGTTTGAACACGTCCACACAAAAGCAGATGAACTTTGCCCAGTTGTTACAGTTACGTGAAGCCGGCGTTGCCATTCCTGATGAAGTACTTCTTGAATCGGCTACTATCCAAGATAAGACCAAGCTCGTTGAAGCAGTCACGCGTGCAGCACAAGCTAAACAACAAGCAGAAAAAGCTAAAGCTGATATGACAATGGCTGAATTACAAGCGCGTACTAATTTGGCACATGCGCGCGCAGAAGCTGATCGCGGTCTAGGATTGGAACGAGTAAGTCGTGTTCGTGAGAACCAAGAGTTTGCTGTAGAAAGGAGAGCGCAAGCGCGTAAAGACGATCAAGATGCGTTACTTTCTGCCGCTCGAGCTATGAAGGAATTAGAGGGTATAGATCTGGCGCATATTGAAAAATTAATAAAGCTTGCATCGATACTCAAAGATCAGGAGACTAGTACTGTCAAACAACCAGCAGGAGAAATGTATGGCAGCTCGACACAAATCTAAAGAAAAAAGAATAACGTATATAGAAATCGAGCCACGTTTGCAGGACACAAAAAACCACGAGCAACATGAAGAACGTGCTTTCAGACGGTTAGCGCAGGCCATGGGCTATCGCTTACCGGGAGCTGAAGCACGCCGCAAACATGAGTTAGAAGAGTAGTTAGAGGATAAACCTTGCAGCACGCGTGGCTTCATTGGGAAGCGCAACGTGGACTGTATTTTCTACCAAGGAGATGGTGATGGCAAGATATCATCAATCAAAAAAAGACCGTCGTGATGAACGAGCAGGCATGAAGCGTTATGAGAGCGAAAAACGCGCTCAAAGTTTAAGCGATGGTGGCTACTATCAAGGGCCACAGGATCGAGAAGCTGAAGAACGCCGTGACTCTATGATGATCCACGAAGACCGTCGCGCAGTTGCCAATCTTCCACAAGACGTGATCATGCGTCCGTGGCCTAAAGGCGGCCGTTATACACCAGAACATATTGATGACACAATCCGTGGCGTTGATGTGCAAATGGATAAAGACGGTGAAGCAATGTACCGTCACGGTCACATGGGCTACGAAGAAGAGAAGTACTAATATGCCGGCTATGTTACGACTCAACGAACTAACTAAGAAAATTGCATACAAGATTCTGGGCACGCCCCCGAACTTGCGCAAGGATCAACCAAAGAGAGATCCAAGGGTTGAAAAACGGTTAGTATTTGAAGAAACGCAACGAGTACGTTAATGGGAGGGCTTCGGCCTTCCCCTTTTATAGGAGAGAGTAATGGCACGAGAACCTAAAGCTCGATCACGAGCCTCTGCGAAAAATACGTATGAAGTTATGAAAGATAAGGCCTATCTGCAAAGCGATAAACTCTACGATCAAGTACGTGATGCTCGTGGGGTATTCTATGCAGGAATAGACCAACGTCGACGACAAGAAATGGCGGATGCAGGTATGATTAAAGAAGATCATAACGCTATGGCCAACTTATCGCCAAAGCCAATTAACAAAGAGTTTCCTCGCGCAGGATTCTATTCATCGCCATACATTGATGATGCAGTTATGTGGTTTGCTGGTAATAAAGAGGAATAATCATGCCAAGAAAAAAAACAGGAAAGCGTGTTATTGTTGCAAAAGGTGTGAGCGTACCGCGGGCAAAAGAATCCGAGATGCGCGAAGAGCCGGGATCATCATCAGCTGGCAAATACAAATCGGTATCGCCTAAAAGCTTTGCCGGTGCTGCTGGTGGTGCAAGCAAATTATCTTTTCCTATCAATACCTTGGCACGAGCGCGTAATGCATTAGCACGTGCGCACTATGCACCAAATCCTACCGGCATACGTAAAGCGGTTTATAAAAAGTATCCTCAATTAAAAATTAATAGGGGTTAGTATGAAGAAATCAGTAAAAAAGAAAGTAGCTAAACGAGTTTCGGCAAAGAAAAAGGTGCCTAAGTCTCCGGCTGTTCGAGAAAAAGTGGCAAAGGTAATGCATGAGTTTAAGGAAGGTGAACTTCCTATGGGAAAAAGCAAGAAGAAGGTAAAAAGCCGGAAACAAGCTATTGCTATTGCATTATCTGAAGCTCGCAAAGCTCGAAAATAATATATACAAATGCTCTTGCTCTTAAAACGGGCATTGCTCTTCATTGCCCCCTGGTCATCAGGGGGGCTTCTTTGTTATACTCATTCTTCTATCCGCATTTTTCATGAATACGGGTCCTTGTGAACCATAGAGCCATTCCACTCTATGGTTTCTTCTTTCTTGCCGTACGGACAAAAATCATGCTACCCTAGCGCCATAGTTCAAGGAGTTTTCATGACGCGAGAGACAGTCGGTAAAGTAGCATTCGACTTATTACAAAAACAATCTGATACTGTATCGCCCATTGAACAGATGCGGGAAAGCTTAACCGAATATGAAGATAATCTTATAGAGCGCGTTACTGACGGTAAACGAATATACTCAGGAGATTTTTTCGTTGTTGTTCTGACAAAAAAAGAACGGATTATGCAGAACGTGATCCGCAACTATTTTTTCCATCGCTCTACATGTCCAACTCCTGAATGGGATCAAGCTGTTTATTCGTACCATAGATCTGATGATCAGATTCGATTTTTATGGGTTGTTCCTTCAAAAGATACGTGTGAACTTTTACATGCTAATGCTTTATTGGTAGATCCATCTGAGCGTGAACTGCTCAAGTTCGTGTTAGATTTTCATGATGGAACCTTAAAAAAGATCGCTCAAAGAATGAATGGCGAAGTTTAGTACTATACATAACAAAAGTTGAGTTCGATACACTCAAGTAAGGAGCAAACGCATGGAATTTGAAAAAGGAATCGATTCATTACCACCGGTACCGGAGATGCAAGAACAACAATCTGCCGAGGAGCAATCGCAACAGGAACAGGCACAACCAGAACAGATAGCTGCTTCCAGTCAACCTGAACGCGAAACATCCAAAGAGAAAAATATCCGTGCCCTGCGTGAACGCGCACAACGAGCTGATCAATTGGAACGGGAACGCGATGAACTCTTGCGCATGGTTAGAGAACAACACCGTGCAGTTGCTCCAACACCACCACAAGAAGAAGATCTCGAATTCAAACTTGATGATAACGATCTTGCCGAAGGTAAACACTTATCAAAGGTCCAGCGTAAAATCCAACATCTGGAAACGCAGTTGATAGAAGCGCGGTTGAAAGCCCTATATCCTGATTTTGATCGTGTCGTTTCAGCTGAAAATGTTCGCGCTTTAAGTAGTTCGTATCCTGAAATAGCCGCTACACTCAATTCATCGCGAGATCTTTATGGCAAAGCAGTTTCTGCCTATACCATGATCAAAAAACTTGGTCTGACACAGCAAGAAGATTCTTATTCCCGTGATCGAGAAATAGCCGCTCAAAATGCCGCTAAGCCGCGACCGCTTGCAAGCGTATCGCCACAGCAAGGTGACTCGCCCTTATCCCATGCCAATGCTTTCGCTAATGGGTTAACACCAGAGCTCCGTAAGCAGTTGCATAGAGAAATGGTTGAAGCCATGAAGAAAAATTAACGAAAAACACGACTAGATAGTCTTTCCGGTGTTTTTAGTACTTTTTAAAATCGGAAAAAAGCATATACTATTTGTGCTTCTTGTTGAGCCAGTCCAGAAAAGAGCTAGTTGATATTGAGTATGAAACTAATTCTTCCCTGGACTGTTTTCTTTATTCTAAAAGACCATTATCAAACATATGCCTAGCATCGGCATAGGTATATGTACGCATGTCTATTACTTGATGTATGCCCGCAGTTTTAGCCGAGAGTATTCCTTTTTGTGTATCTTCCAAACAAATACATTCATCAGGATTAATGCCAAGTTTCTTTATAACGAAACGATACAAAGCAGGATCGGGCTTGAACGTTGCATCTACCATACATGAATTATAAATATGCTCGCCGAAAAAATTCTGCAAATTCATCTTGTGGATTAAAGGCTGAAGAGCGTAATCTGGAGCATTTGTTGCGATAGCAGTTATTATCCCACGTTGTTTACAAAAAGAATGAAAGTCTTGGAATCCTTCAACAAAATTGATTTCATTATGATTAATAATAGCGCGCGCAATAGATTGATAGGTATGGATAATTTCTTCATCGCTTTGTCCAATATAGCCATAATGTAGACGTAAGATTTGAGCAGTTTTATAAAGACCTTTCTGAGGTCCATGAAAATCCGAACGTAGAGTTCGAAATCTCTCGAGTTCTGTATCGCCAACAAAATGACCTAAGATTTTATCCCAGATATGGAGAGTTTGTATAATAGTTCCATCCATATCAAATATTGCGACGTTAATCATTCTGCTTTCTTTCTTTCGGCCTTTGCCTGATCCTGCATTTTATGCAATAGTGGCGCTGGCGTTACAAATTGATCGATGCGGAGCTTATTTTGTCGATACGATTGCAGTTCTGGTAGCAATCGCCGTATCTTTTCTATAGCCGTTGGTGTTCGTTTAGTTATATCATCAAAGGTTATGCGTACATGGTTATAATCAGCAGCATACTGTCCTATAGGACGTAAAAATTGATTAACGAAGGCCAATCCTTCTGCCATAGTATATTCATCTCCGATCTGTTTTTCGCTCTTATTCAAAGACTTTACTACGTCCCGTGAATCTCTTGAAACAATAACCAGATTCGGCTCATATCCCAATTCTTGAGCTGCTTGTAAATACAAGGGCAATAACAAACATACTCGTGGATGTTTCAGGCCAAATTGTTGAGATCCATTGAATGATTTCTTCAATACTCTTTGTATCTTCTTTATTGCTTGTGGCGATTCTTCATGGGATTTAAAATCAATTGGTTGTTTGGTTGACGCATTACGTGGACAAATACCAAACGTACGAATCAATTCTCGATTGAGAACAACAGTATTCTCGTCCTCATAATCTCCTTTTGGATTCCATGATCCTGCTGGCGTGAGCTTATCACCCAAATATAATCCCAATTGTCCCAAAACCCCTGTTGTCACCGATGTTCCACTCCGGGGAGCTCCTAAAATAAATACAGCCCTTTTTTGGTGTTCAACCATACCACTCATGGCAAAATTGGGAAAAATGACTAATGAAAATAACGCAAATGGACGTGAAACGCCCTTAGAACTGTGCATACAGTACTCCTTGTTGAGGAAGGTTAAAACGCTGCTTTTAATGATCTCTTTTAGAAGAGAATGACATTCATTTGAGTATGAATTCTTACTTCTTAAAAGATCATCTTTTCTAGCATGTACATTTTTACATAGTTCGTCAATAGCTTTTTTATTTATTTTTATGAATTATACAAACAGAAAGAAGTAACGTTAAAAATTGGCTCTAGTGGCTTATTTTCATTTCTTTCTATTTATAAAAAAAACTATATTCTCTTCATGTTGGTTATCATTTGATAAAATAAAAAAGGGGGGAATATAGGCTAAGAATAAGACATTATCGTATACCTACAATATAATTTTCTAAGGGATAAAATTATGATAAAAAAAAGTATATTATTGAGTATTCTTTCAATAAGTGTCATGAGCAACGCAGCATTGCTCGATGGATTGAAGCTTACTGACGATAATTTAGTAGTGTCAGCGCCGTTGGTTATAAATCCTTCGGCATTAGGCGCATTGAAAGTCTATCGTGATGATAGTAAGTTCTGCGTGCAGACGCCAAAAGGCAAGCTCCGTACGATAAAACCATGTTTTGTAAATAAAGAACTTCGTCGCATGGATAAGAGCGAGCTGGCTAAATTACTGACTGCAGGATCATATTTAAGGCTTAAACAAAATGCGGAAGGCGATTACGCGCTTGATCTTGATGGGCGTCTACAAGCTGGTGGCCCTATTGGAGGATCAATAGGATGCTTTTTAGGCAAAGGACTTGTCTATGGTGTTAGCTATGGCGCTATAGGTTTGGTTTCTGCAGCCGTTTCAGCTGTAGCGACACCAGTAGCTGGAGCAGCTGTTGGTGGTGCTCTTCGGGGTATTTTTGGTCCTGCTATTGAAGGTGCAAGTAATGTTGCAGCAGTAACCTGTGGCATTGCAGGCGCAGCATTGACTGGTCCTGTGTGAGGAAATAAAAGATGAGATGGTTATGGATTGGATGGGTAGAATACGAGTGTATGTGGCAGTACTTGCTTCATTATTTTCTTCTCCACTGTTCCGTGTGCTGCGCTCTTTTTTTTATTTTTTCTGGTATAAGGAAATGGTATGAGTGAATGGCTGGCAAATCCACACGTGATAGCTGAGTTTGTCATGTATCTATGGATCATAGCCTTTGTTCAAAAATATCTTGTCTTGAGATTTGATAAAAAGAGGTAAATATGTGGTTATGGTGGGAATTATATCTTGTGGGCATTATTGCATTCTTGGTATTTTTAATGGTATATAGTCTTTCCTCGGAGGAAGATCAATGATCATTACTCAGTGGGAACATTATCTCATCGCTTTGCTAGTACTCATACCTACCTACAAAATCTTGTATGATTTTTTCATGAACCATCCACTAAAACAATAAAATCATTTTCATAACAAACAAAAATACCCAGAAATTTATCTGGGTATTTTTGTTTGTAGAGTTATTTTCTTGTCGGGGAGACAAAGAAAGCCTGTGACTAGGCAGGGGATAGCATAGCAAGGTTGCATAGAAAAAAAAGTTATGGTTATACTTGAGTAGCAGTATTTGAAGAGTCGCTATCTTCGCTCTTGGATTGTATCGAGTTTCGTCCACTCATCGGCCGTATCAAGTCTCGCCAGCTTTTAATATATGTTCGTCCTTTTTTTAGGATATTCTCATGGCAATAACTACAACTAGCACGTTGCCTGCACCAGTACAACAGAGCTTTAGCTATAAGTTGCTCTCGGTGCCCGTGCCAAATATGATCCATAAAATACCAGCGATGAAGAAAGCTATGCCACGTAATGGTGGTACTACGCTGCGTATGCGTCGTTACAATCCTTTGGCGACCGCAATGGTTCCATTAGGAAACTCTGGTGTAACACCTCCAGCACAATTACTTACTGCAATTGATATTGACGCAACAATATCGTTCTATGGCACGTATGTTCAATTGAACGAGCAAGTTACACTCCAAAACCAAGATCCGGTTCTCAATGAATGCGCAGCGCGCCTTGGTGTATCACTTCGTCAAACTGAAGATCAGTTAACGCGTGACATGCTTGCAGGAACGGCTTCATTCATTAACTGCGTTGGCGGTGTTAATGGTGACAATCCAACTGAAATAACACGTTCTGATGTTGATGTTGTTGTGCGTACGCTCTTGGATAACAATGCGTACACTATTATGGATAACATCGAAGGTGAAGATAAATTCGGTACAGCGCCAGTTCGTGATGCATACTTTGCACTATGTTCGACGCAATTGACCGGAAATCTTGATGCCGTTTCAGGATTCATCCATAAGAACCAATATCCTGCACCAATGGAAGCATTGCGTTCAGAATGGGGTGCCATTGGAAATTTGCGTTTCTTGGTATCATCTATCGGTTCAGTAACTCCTAATGCTTCTAACCTCGGCGCGAATGTGTTCAACATTTTCTGCGTTGGTATGGAAGCGTATGCGTGTATTGAGCAAGATGGCTATTCTGCTTCATTCATCTATCGTCCACCAATATATGATGGTCCGTTAGCATTGAATGCTTCAGTAGGATACAAGTTCGCAGAAGTTCCACGAATCACGAATGATCTGTGGGTTATTAACCTTCGTTGTACACTTGCTTAAGGAGTAAAAAATGTCTACAGGAACAACAACTTTTCAAGGAAGTTTTCTTTCTACGGGCGGTAATATTGTTATTCCGTTCGCAACACCTATAGATTGGATGCGCGTTATTAACTTAACAATAGCAGATGATCAAAGTCCAACAACGCAAGAGGGTGTTGAATATTATTGGCAGCGTGGGTTTCCTTTTGAATCTAGGTATCTGTATTACAAATCAAATGCCACTAATGCTGATAACTTGATTCAATATAGAATCGATGGTGGTTTTACGTTTGTTGATACAACGAGCAATCCAATTGGTGATTTAAATAACGGTTCGACCGGTATTTCTAACATTTCTAATGCTAACCCTCCCGTGGTAACGGTTGGTTCTACGACTGATATGTTACCAGGTAACGTTGTGCGTATTTACAACGTTGTTGGTGCACAACAACTTGGTGGTATCGATTTCACGATAGGATATGGAACATTCTCGGGTACAAGCTTCAGTTTGGATTACATGTCAGCTATTGCAACCGCTGCTTCTCCAGGCGCCGGCGCGTCATTCCGTGTGATCCAATTCGATCCAATATTCTACCCACGTCGTCGTTACATCACTAAGATTACGCGTGCTTCACAAGCAGTTGTGACTCTTTCGGTAACGCATCAGTACCAAGTAGGACAAGCGGTTCGATTTGTGATTCCTGCTGTGTATGGCATGCCACAAATGGATGGTCTTTTGGGGACAATCGTTGCTATCGATACTTCTACAACAGCGGTTACTGGAAACACGATCACGGTTGATATTGATTCTAGTACATTCAGTTCATTCGCATTCCCAGTAACTTCTATACATCCGTTTTCGCCTGCTGAAGTCGTACCGGTAGGAGAAGATACTGGAGTTGCATTGAGTCTTGGTTCTAATATCTTGAATGATTCTACAATCAACGAAGGCATGTTCGCGATGATACTTAATGGTGGTGATGATCAACCAGGTGGTCGTTCAGTTGGCGATACTATGATTTGGCAGGCTGGAACCGTGTTCAGCACAAATAATCTAATATCGTTCTAGAATTACCATAACCAACTCTCTTCCGGGAGCAGTTTCCCCAACTGCTCCCGGGGATTTATACGAGGAGCAACCATGGCGCAAGAGACAACAACAAATCCAGAATTGAATGTAAGAAAAGAGAATAAAGCAAAGCTCCGCTATCAACGTGATAAAGATCGTGAATTGGTAACTGGCATGTTTCATTTTCATGAAGTCCCTGGTGGATCTATGTCATTTGTCTATCGCGGTTATCGCGAAGATCAGGTAGAACGCTATGACATGATAGACAACCAAATCTATAAAATACCGTTGGGTGTAGCAAAACACTTAAACAAAAATGGTTGGTATCCAGTTCATTCATATGCTGTGGATGATCATGGAAAACCGATTATGAAAATAGGACAAAAAGTCCGCCGGTTCAGCTTTAGATCATTAGAATTTATTGATTCTGCGGATTTAACTCCGGAAGGCTCAGCGAATATCATAACGGTTCAGAGAGTTTAGTATGTCAAACTGCTATGCCAATCCCAATCCCACATTTCAGCCCGCGTATCGCCTCATCACGTCTATCACGAACTCGAATCCAGCGATAATCACAACATCGTTTGCACATAACTACAAAACGGGGATGATTGTGCGGATTGATATTCCACCAGCGGATAGCATGCAGCAAATAAATGGTTTGACCGGCACGATTATAGTGACCGGTCCTACTACTTTTTCGATAGATATTGATACAAAGCATTTTGATGTATTTTCTATTCCTGTCACGCGCTATAATACCTGTGCACTTGTTGTTCCTATCGGTGAAGTAGCTGCTACACTGAAGGCGGCTACGATTAACGTTTTACCAAGTGGAGATTTCTAATGGCAGATTCATCACTCACCGCTATACAAACAAAGGTAAGGCGGTTAACACGAAGCCCTTCAGAAGCAATACTCCCTACAGCAACGCTTAATGAATACATCAATACATTTGTGCTTTATGATTTTCCCGAACACTTACGCCTTTTTAATTTACGTACAACACTCACGTTTTGGTGTGAGCCTTTTATAGATACTTATACAACTACAACGAGTGATCCAGCTGATCCTTTATACAATTTCATCAATAAATATATTTCGGTACATGATCCGGTATATATCGCAGGATATAAAGCTTTTTATTCGCAATCTCGTGAACAGTTTTTCAATATTTATCCGTTTACCAATAGCCTTCAGCTCGTTGCATCCGGCGATGGCATAACGACAGCATTTTCTGGCGTATTACCTTCTATTCCCGTTGCACGTAATAATGTTACGTTTGCATCAATAACTACAACTGGCGGTGGTTTACAATGCCATGACGATGGTAATGGTAATTTGGTTGGTGACGTAACCGTTCCGGGAACTATTAATTATCTTACTGGCGCTTTTTCGTTTAATTTCACATCAGCTCCTGCGTCAGGAATTCCCGTAAATAGTGAAACGTATGTCTATGTTCCAGCACGACCATTAGCCATGCTATTTTATGACGGTGTATTTACCCTACGTCCTATCCCCGATCAGCCGTATCCAATCAATTGTGAAGTGTATATTCGTCCAACTGAACTTCTTTCATCAAGTCAAAGTCCTGAACTACAAGAATGGTGGCAATATATTGCTTACGGCGCTGCTAAAAAAGTTTTTGAAGATCGTATGGATGTCGATAGTGTCGGTCTTATAATGCCCGAGTTTAAGAAACAAGAAGCATTAATTCTAAGAAGAACTATTGTACAATACACCAACGAACGAACCGCTACTATCTATACCGAACAAACTGGTCTTCAAACAGGATCATGGGGCTGGGGCGGCGGACCATTTTAATCAGGAGAAACAATGGCATACAATGCAAATATTCCGCAGCCTAATGATCGGCTTAAAGATTCTCAACCCGAAATTTTGGCAAACTTCCAAGCAATCAACACGCTTATTGGAATTAACCATGCAACTTTCGGTGCTTCTGATGCGGGAAAGCATACGTATATTGAATTTGTACCACAGCTTGCAGCGCCTCCGATCGTGTTCCCTGCGGGCGAGAATGCAGTTTATAGCTTCTTAAATACACTTACTTCACAGAACGAGATCTATGTTAACAAAACACAGCAAGCGACGGTTGTACAAGTTCCATTTACTGCTTCTACCCTAAGTATTACTAATCTTCCGAGTCCTCAAAGCAATGGGTGGTCATACTTGCCATCAGGATTACTTATCAAATGGGGTAACGGCCAAGGAACTGGCGATGATGTTCAATCATTCCCCGTAGATGCCACTACACCGGTCTTTACGCGTGTTATGCAAGTTATATTATGCACTTCAGGTGGTGTTGCCGGTGATCAAGATACCTTTGTTCGCCTTAAAGGTATGAACTCTACACAAATTCAATTCTGGGCTGGCAAAAGAACGGTTTTAAACTCGCCAACATTGTGCTTCTTCTCGTATCTAGCCATAGGAAGATAAGATGCCTATCGATCGTTTCATGATTGCTCCATTGAATACAGGTCTACAAACGGACCTAAAACCGTGGCTTATTCCTGACGACGCTTTCTTTCGGCTACAGAATGCCTATATTTTCCGTGGTCGTGTACGTAAGCGTTTTGGTGCAATACTCATGAACGGATCGGTTGACCCTTCAGTAGCGCAATTATATTCTCGCTTTAGAATTCTTGTAGGAACAACCGATGGCTCGGGGAATCTTTCCGGTACGGTACCAGGAGTTATTTTCCAAATAGGGCAACTGTTTTCTATTGGCGATGAGATATTCACTGTTTATCAAACCGGAACGCCTGCAGCAATGCTTAAAACTGGTTCAACAACAACAGCAACGTATGACACAACTACTGGAGCATTTAATTTTGTCGGGGCAGCCGCACTTACTGATGTATTTTTTTACCCAGCACAACCGGTTATGGGTCTTCTTACCTATGAAACAGCAGCGATAAATGATGAACCAGTTTTCGGGTTCGATACACAATTTGCTTACACGTATAACGGTACTTCGTGGCAACGATCGTCGGCAGAAGCATCGGCAGGAGCTTCAGTATGGACAGGATCCAATGCTGATTTCTTTTGGGGATACACCTATCGTGGCGTTTCTGATAGCAATAATTACTTCTTTGTTTCAAACTTCGTAGCAATAGATTTAATGCGGTTCTTTGATGGTACGCAGTGGAATTTCTTTAATCCGGTCTATAATAACGGCAGTGAAACAATTGAAACAGCGCGTATTATAGTTCCCTTTAAAAATCGCCTTGTTTTGCTCAATACCATAGAAACAGTAAGTGCCGCTAATACTGCTTTTGTTAATCGTTGCCGGTTCTCGGTTAATGGCGATCCTACTTCAGTTAATGCTTGGAACGAAGATATTCCAGGACAAGGTGGCTATGTTGACCTGCCTACAAAAGAAGTAATTGTTACTGCCCAGTTCTTAAAAGATCGTTTAATCGTGTATTGCGAATCGAGCACCTGGGAACTTGTATACACAGGAAACCAAGTTCTTCCTTTTGTCTGGCAACAGATCAACACAGAACTCGGCGCTGAATCGACCTTTTCTGAGGTTCCTTTTGATAAATTGATTCTTGGTGTAGGTAATGTCGGTATCCATGCTTGTAATGGCGCTAACGTTGAACGCATCGATTCAAAAATTCCTGATTCTGTCTTTGAAGTATCTAATGATAACGAAGGCGTATTTCGTGTGTACGGTATTCGTGATTATTTTGCTGAAATGGTCTACTGGACCTTTCCTTCACTTGAACTGGATTCAACATTCCCTAATCGCGTATTGATCTATAACTATCGTACGCAGTCGTGGGCATTTAATGATGATTCAATTACCGCATTTGGTTACTATCAACAACAAGATTCAATAACATGGGCATCAACTAATGATACGTGGCAGGACTCAGTTGAAGCATGGAATAATGCTATATTACAAGCCAAGTTTCGACAGATTATCGCCGGAAATCAAGAAGGATTCGTTTTCATTGTCGATACCGAGGGTACCCGTAATGCTCCTGCTCTTCAAATTACCAACCTTATCGTCACTGGCAATGTCGTTACTATTACTGCTATTAATCATAATCTACTGCCTGGGGATTATATATATATCGAGAACACGGTAGGCGTTAATTTACCTATTTTAGGATTTTACCCTGTTGCTAGCGTAATTGATGTTAATAATTTCACGCTCGAGAATACTGATATCACACTAGCTCTTGGTGGCTATCTTGGTGGTGGTACTATTACTCGCGTGAGTAGAATTGATATTTGGACCAAACAATATAACTTCTATGTTAATCAGGGCCGTAATGTCGCTATCAATAAAGTAGATTTTCTTGTTGATAAAACTGCATTAGGCGCTATTACTATTGATTTCTTCCCGTCATCGACCGAGCTTTCTATGATCCAGGAGGGACAAGCGACGGGTGCAATTATTGGTACTAATGTCCTTGAGACATCCGCTTATCCGTTAGTACCGCTCGAATCACAACAGGATCGAGTATGGCATCCGGTATATTTGCAAGCCGATGGCGAATGTATTCAGTTACGGATTTACTTATCTGATGACCAGATGGTTAATATCGATACTGCATTTTCCGATTTTCAGCTCAATGCAATGACTTTCTATGCTCAGCCAACATCTCAGCGTCTCCAATAAAACTTCTACCGCAGGAACGAATCCACGCGGTAGAAAAAAGGGAGAGCTATGAAACTCTCTGGGTGATAGGATATCACTCTTTTATGTATTCTAAAATAACATATGTAACTGTATAGTTCGTTCTATCAGACCCTGTCGTAATATTTACATTCGTACTATCGACATTGAGTTCTATATTTTTAGTCAAAACGGGACTTGCGTACGGGATCGGGATATAGCTCATTCCTATTTGGTCTGAAGCTGTCGCATAGATGCGAGTAAAACTATATCCTGATGTTATAGTGAGGTTATGTGCAACGGATTTGGTTGCGGTATTAGGGAGTGTACCAAAATTGATAACAAGCCGGAATACTTGCCGCCATATAGGGGCTGTAGCAGTAGTCGAAGATCGTGCTGGATTGGGAAAGAATATCTGACCGTTTACAAATTCCGTTTGGGCATAATAACCCGCATCGCGTGTATCTACCGATAAAGAAATATTGTTAATATTCTGCCCAAGGCGCACAATAAGCTCTTTAAACTCAGGACTGGTTACTTCAACTGAATAGACTTGTGATACGTCCCAAATATTGGTCGTTGCAACAAAAGATCCTGGATTGGCTTGTGGACCATAACTTGCAGCCATATACTTACTCCTAGAAAATCTAGATAAACAATCTCTTGCTTATTAGGCTAAGAGAGTAGGTATATAAATCAAGGAGATGCAATGCCATTACGCCAATTCCCGTTGCTCACACAACCACAACAGGGACTCCAACAAAATATCTTATCAATGTTGCCCCAATTGCTTTCTTCTACGAGTCAGCAAGGTTTTGATTTTAAACCGATTGCAGAACAGGCGCGCACTCAGTTTCAGCAACAAACGATTCCTTCTATTGCTGAACGATTCACCGGATTGAATGCCCAAGGATCAAGTGCGTTTAAGCAATCTCTAGGACAAGCGGGCGCTGGACTAGAACAGGGGCTCGGTGCATTACAATCACAATACGGACTTCAACAACAAGGACTTAATCAGCAGCTTCTTTCTAATTTATTACATCATGGACTCCAGCCGTCGATGGAAAATGTATACTTCCCGCGCCAACAAAGCTTTTCTGAAGGATTTTTCCCCTCATTAGCGCAAGGTGGTTTATCGGCGCTCTTAAAACTGTTAACTGGTGGTTTACTTTAAAGGAATATCATGGCTCAAGTAATCAACGAAACGCCACAACTTGGATTTCGCCTCGGTACTGGTCTTGGACAAGGATTAGGCGCCGGATTGAATGAATTGGCTAATTATCATGTAGGAAATCTCTTACAACAAAAACAACAGGCCATGGCACAACAGCAACAACAACGTACCAGTGGCTTGTTGCAACAGTTCGGTCTTGCGCCAGAAGCTGCAAATTTCATTGCAATCTTACCACCTAAGGAACAATGGGCAGCTGTGCAAGAACTGTCAGGACTTGGTGCATTAGGCGGACTCCAACAGCAAGAGCAGGGGCAACAACAACAATCTCTTGGGCAACTGGCACAACCACAAGAAACTTCGCAACCTTTATCGCAGGTTTTGGGCCAGATGGGGCAACAAATGCCAAGATCGGTTCAGGAATTGTTTGCTTTACGAGGATTGCAACAACAGCCGCAGGCAGCAGCACAGATGCAACAGCCAAGCGCTCAACAACCGCAACAAATAGCACCTCCACCGGAAATACAACAAAAAGCAGCACAAGCTCCAGCACAAGGTAAGGGCGCTCAAGGTGCACAACCAAGGATAACGCAACGTGAAGTTAAAAGGCCGGTGACCCCAGCTGATCAACTCGCTTTAAAACGACAACTAGTTGCACAAAAAGAAATGGAAAAAGAGCAAAGAATCGCACAAAAAGATATTAATAAAGAGACTGAAGATTTTTATAAGACTACGATCAAAGACGAACAAGCGGCTAAAAAGAGTGATCTACGCTTGGGTCGTCTCGAGCAGTTGGTAAAAAAAGGAAATTTACCTGGTTCAACCTGGTATCGGTTATTTAAGGATCTTTCTGAAGAAGGCCTTGGAATCAATACAACACTTGCTGGCGCTGCTCTTGGAGCATTAGCTGGTGGTGGTGCTGGAACTCTCTTTGGAGGCCCTGCCGGAGCCGTAGCCGGTATTACCGCAGGACAAGCGGGCGGTGCAGCACTCGGTGGTCTGTTAGGTTCGGCAATCAATCCGCTTGCTAAAGGTCTAGGTAGCGCTGCCCTTGCCATACAAAGAAAAACGTCACCGGATGTTGAAGAGTTCGAAAAGCTTTCTACTGACTTTATTCGTGAAGCAAAAGAGATATTCGGAGCTCGCGTAACTAACCAAGATCTTACTGCCTTCATGCAAATTATTCCTACCCTTATGCAAACAGATGCCGGTAAGAATAGAGTTATTGAGAACATGCGCTTTTTTAATAAGGCTAATCATGTTCGTTATAACGCTATGAAACAGATCATTGACACAAATGGTGGCAAACGTCCGGCTAATATCGAACTTCTGGTTGATGAATATACGCAACCACAACTCGATAAGCTTGCCGATCAATTCAAAGAAGGAATTGTCACCACTACTTCCCTTCCACAACTTAACGCCAAACCTTTAACTAAAGCTGCCGTTACAGGAAAACAACCGGGAGTAATAGGATCTGCGCGTAGACGGGCAAATTTATAATTTTTTACTTTCTTCTTGGCAGCGTTTGATGTAACAATCAAGCGCTTCCTTTGTTAAAGAACAAAGTCCTTGCTTATTTTCTGCATTGTCTTGATTAGGTTTATTAAAATCAACCTGAGGAAGTTTTCGAAACATCCATGCAAGCATACGCATACCGCCGTAAATAAACCCTACAAATAGTGCTAAGTAGAGCATCAATCCCACAAATAAACTGCCAACTATAAGAAGTATCCCGCCAAGTATATCCAATAACATTATCGTTTCCTTTTAAGTATTATCACTTTGTTCATGTATCTGTTTTTCTCGTTTTATCTGTTCTGCAAGGGCTCGCATTACCCATAAGCGCATGGTAATACCCCGAGCTGCAGCCATTCCCTTTATTTTTCTATGGTCTTGTTCCGATAAATCAACCAATAGGCGCTTTTTTGATTTAACTGTCGACATAGTGTCGACACTTGAAGTAAGCCGTTTTGTATTTTCCATAGACGCACTCCTTAAAATATATAAATATATATTTATACTACAACTTTCTTTTCACTATTGCAACTGGTTCCCTTTCGAGTTCTACTAAAGCAAGAAATACCATGAATCTACATGGATCTGGCGCTCGCTCTAAGGAGAAAATATATGAAAAATATTTTTCTATTTTTATTAATAACGATTCCTAGTCTTGCTGCAGATAAAGATTCTCCGGAAAAGTCCGAAGGGAAAGTGCAACTGAGTCCTTTGATTGTTAATCGAGGCGGTCTGCGAATTCACTATCTACATCCTGTAGCTCCCCTGGTTGTTTCTCATAATCCTGAACTTAGGAGAGGTGGAATGCCATATCAAGATTTAACGCCGGTTTTAGAGGGGTATGGCACCGATGACGAAGAGGAAATATGGGTATTAAATGGTGGTGGTGGTGGTGATAATAGTCCTAGTAGCGATGAAGAATCATATATGGAGGCACAGCGTAATAAACTTCTCGCTTCGCATCTTTTAGGCTCGATGATGTCGTTACCCGGAGCCGTTACTCCTACGCTTATTGATCTTCAAGAAGTACGGGTACCGGAACATAAACATAGTTTTCCTGAGGTTGTGAGACGTCAAAATGCAGAAATAATGCTTGTTCGTCGAGGTTCGTCGCCAACAATGCCAGAACAATCACCGGTAATAATGCGATCACAACCTATTGATATTCCTCCTCGAATAGAACCACAGCCAGACGAACAAAAACCTAAGAGTAATGATCGAGGGAAATGCCAATCGTTGTGGGAAATGTGTTCTGGAAGAAAGTAAAAACAATACTATAGTTCAATCTTTTTCAAGATTAAGGAGATAATAATGTCGGTGAATCTACAAAATAATCGCGTTGCTTACGGGTTAAATGATCCTTTATTGCTGACTGGACCACTTCCTATAATTGCTCAACGCGCACCTACAGCTAATGATAAAGCAGAATTAGGAACTGAGTGGATTGATAAACCGAATAATCAGGTGTATTTCTTAACCAGTATTGTTAATAACCAAGCCAATTGGTCTAAGGTTGCTAATGGGCTCTTGCTTATAACCTTAACAGGTGATAGTGGCGGTGCTGTTCCGGCAACTGCAAACAACATTGATATTTTCGGTGGTACAGGAATTACAGTTGCAGGTACTCCTGGAAGTTCTCTTCTCTCTATTGGGTTAAATGATGATGTCGTTATCACATTGACTGGTGATAGTGGTGGTGCAGTACCAGGAACTGGCAATAATATTGATGTACAAGGCGGTACAGGTATTGTGGTAGCTGGTACCCCAGGAAGTTCTCTTCTGTCTATTGGGGTCAGTGATTCTGTTCTGTTAACATTGACTGGCGATACGGGTGGAGCAGTACCAGGAACTACAAATAATATTAATATCCAGGGCGCTCGTTCAGTGCTTACGGTTACCGGTATTCCATTAAGTTCGTTATTTCAAATTGATGTAACGGGTGGTGGCTTGGCTTGGATAGAATCACCAGCAGCGACAGATGCCATATCATTGATAATTAATACTGCCTACATTTCTAATCCTGGTGATGGTAATCAAGTTGTCTTTCTATTGCCTGCTGTAGCTCCAGTTGGGTCAGTTATTGCGATCGTAGGAAAAGACACTGGTGGCTATCAGATAGCACAGAATGCAGGACAAACTATCTTTGATGATCTTGCAGCAACAACAACGGGTGTTCTTGGAACGCTTACTGCAGATAATGCTGGCGCTTCAATAACGATTGTATGTATTACTGCCGATACTGATTTTAGAGTTGTTTCAAGGAACGGTACATTCACACCAGCATAAAGTTTTATAACGTTGAGAGGATTTGAACTCGTGACGAAATGTCACGGATTGAAACTTAGGAGCTCAGCTCGTGAAGAAATGTCACGGACTGAAACTTAGAAGCTCAGATTGTTGTTTCAGCGATCCTCTCAACGTTATATACTACAGCAGTGGTATAACTCATTTTCATAACAGGAGTCTTTCGTGGACAAATTAGTAACATTTACCCTTTCCATAACCAGAAATGGTCGTACCTATACATTTGCAGCGCCAACAGGTTCTCCCCTTGGTGAATCACATGATGTACTCTATGAGTTTTTGGAAGAAGTTGTGAAGATGGCGCGTGAAGCATTCCAAAAATTGGAAGAGCAAAAACAAAAATCGGCTGATGCTTCATCTCAAACGCTACAATCATAACGTTGTAGATAACAAAAAGGAGAGTAGTCATGGCAACAACTAATCGCGTAAAAGCAGTTCCCCTTACTTCTATAGCTTCATCAAGCGTTAGCGGATCCTATGCCGTTATTAATACATCAGGATTACCCAATGCATGTTTTCTTATTCGCATTAACAACGCTTCTAATCAAGCTGTTACTATTAGCTATGATGGCTCTACTGACCATGATTATCTTGCTGCTAATACTGCACTTACGTTAGACTTTCAGGCTAATGCGCAACCAAATGCTTTTATGTCATTATTGGGAGCAGGAACTAAAGTTTATGTAAAAGGAACTGGCGGCACAGGAACTATCTCCCTGAGCGGCTATTATCTGCTATAAAGGAGACCAACGATGAGTTTAGCGATACGAATCCTAGCCGAACCGGTGCGATCACTCGCCTTTGGTAGTATTAGTGGTACTTATGCAGGCATAGGAGCTTCATTTTCTCATGCTATACGCATTATTTTTATACAAAATTTAACTGATGAAACATTAATGTTCTCACTTAATGGCATTGATGATCACTTTCCACTTCCTGCCAATGGTTTCTTATTACTCGATGTTACTGCTAACAAAACACTGGCACAAGGTGCTTTTCTAGCTGAAGGCACACGAGTCTACGTCAAAGAAATCGCAAGTCCAAGTACTGGCAGTGTCTATGTTTCTGTCTTTTATGGAACTACTACCTAATAGGGAGAGACAATGTCACAAGCAGGAAGATACGCAACAGCAGTAGGGCCAGTCGGATCAGTACTGACGCTTACGGGCAATACCGGTGGACCAGTAGGTCCTGATGGGTTAGGTAATATTGATGTCGTAGGATCTGGAAGCGTAGCTGTTGCCGGTAATGCCGGTACCAATACATTAACAATATCAGTCAGTGGCGGTGGATTACCATGGATTGAAGTTGTAGCCGGTACGCAATCAATGGCAGTCGATACTGGTTATATAGCAAATTTCGGTACCCCAATTACATTTACTCTGCCTGTCTTAGCGGCAGAAGGGAGCATTTTCCGCATTTGTGGAAAAGGAGCAGGGGGTTATCTCATTGCCCAAAATGCCGGACAAACTGTCTCTTTCGGTATTGCGACAACAACTTTAGGAATAGGTGGATCATTGACCGCTGCCGATCCAGGTAACACTATTGAGCTTCTGTGTATTACAACTAATACTGGGTTTCGCGTTCTATCGGCTGTGGGTAACTTTACTGTGGTATAGGAGAAACAATGCCAGGATCTATAAATAGCATTGATAATAAAACAACGGATAGTTCTTTTTTTGTGGAAGATACTGACAATGCGGCCACTACCAGTACTCTTGATATGCGTAAGAGTCGCCTGGGTGGTATCATTACTAATGGTGATACGATTGGCAATGTTCGCTTTATGGGATTTGATGGTGCCACTTATCAAGTAGGCGCGCGTATTTATGGTGTAACTGATGGCACAATAGGTGCTGGACGTATGCCGACAGATCTATTTTTCAATACTTCTCCCAATTTAGTAAGTGGCGATTTATTACGTATGCAGATTGCTGCTGCCGGAAACGTCACTATATTTGCTCCTGATTCAGGCATAGGTCTTACTATTGGTGCTGGTGGCGAAGTTATTAGTAGCGGCGATCTTAATATCGTTTCCGGTAATATATTTATGGCCAATAGCGACCCAGGTGCGGCATTCGGGATCTACTGGATGGGTGGTATTCCCTTTATGGCCAATTGGGGAACCAATAACGTATTTCTTGGTGCTTCAGCAGGAAACGCGGCACTAACCTTTGGCACCGACAATGTTGGCGTTGGAGAGTTGGCATTATCAGATATCAAGACCGGTAGCCGTAATGTTTCGGTAGGTAGTAATGCGGGATTAGCCTCGAGTAGTACTGACGATTCAGTATTTGTTGGTTATCAGGCAGGAACGGCTGTCACTACGGGTCCTAATAACGTTGCCGTCGGTTCACAGGCTTTACAAACATGTATAACTAATATCAATAACGTCGCAATAGGCTATCAGACATTGGCAGCTTGTGTTAGCGATAATAATACTGGACTTGGTGTTCAAGCTCTCAGATTTCTGACAACTGGAGCTCGCAACATAGGTCTCGGTCCCGCGGCAGCCTTTGCTCTACTCACTGGTAATGATAATATAGCTATTGGATTTCAATCCGGTCAGAATTACACTGGTGCAGAATCTAATAACATTGTCATAAGTGGCAGTGGCGTTACTGGAGATGCTAATACTATACGTATAGGAACTCAAGGCAGTGGCTCAAGACAACAAAATCTTTGTTATATCGCGGGAATTACTGGCGTTAGTGTTTCTAATCTTGCTCTTGTATCTATTGACACTGTAACAGGGCAGTTAGGATCCACCAGTGGCGGTTCATCATTTCTTAATGCACTCAATGGTGACACAGGTACGGCTACGCCTTCTAGTGGTACAATTACTATTGCTGGCGGTGTTGGCATTACAACTTCGGCAGCCAGTAGCACAGTTACAATAGATCTTGATGCTCCAGTCTCTATTGCAAATGGCGGTACAAATGCTATTTCATTTACTACCACTGATGGGACTATTTATTTTGACGGCACAAGCTTAGTAACTACCACTACAGGTAGTTCTGGAGATGTTCTGACAAGTAATGGTATCGGTGTGGCGCCTACCTATCAAGCTATTTCTGCGAGCGGCGCTATCACGACAATAAACGGAAACTCTGGATCAGTTACTCCTACCCTAGGAGCAGTAACTATTTCCGGTGGAAATAATATTACTTCTTCTGGAAGCGGGTCTACGCTAACCGTGAATGTTTCCGGCACGACTGACCATGCACTACAATTAGGAAATGCGACTAATAGTCTCAGTTCATTAGTATTAGGTTTAGCCGGGCAGTTATTACAATCGGCAGGTGCAGGCGTTGATCCAGCATGGACAACTTCTACCTATCCGAGCACTAATGCTCAAGGTGATTTGATCTATGGTTCGGCACTTAATACATTCTCGACATTAGTTAAAGACACTAATGCAACACGTTATTTAGCCAATACGGGGACCACGAATAATCCTAAATGGGATCAAGTAGCGCTTTCAACCGGTGTTACGGGCGTCTTACCTATCGCTAACGGTGGTACCAATGCTTCGTCATTTGTAACAACTGATGGGACTGTCTATTACGATGGTACTTCTTTGGTCACTACAACTACGGGTACTTCAGGGCAGGTCCTGACAAGTAACGGAGTAGGCCTCGCACCTACCTATCAAGCAGTATCAGCAAGTGGTGGCATAACCACCATCAATGGTAATTCTGGATCGGTAACGCCTACGCTCGGAGTGGTTACTATTTCCGGTGGTAACAATATTACTACAAGTGGTTCAGGTTCTACTTTAACAGTCAATGTTTCTGGTACGACAAACCATACAGTGCAGATAGGTAATGCTACCAATAGCTTGACCTCTATTGCTACTGGATCGTCTGGTCAGCTATTGCAATCGGCTGGATCTTCTGCTGATCCTGCGTGGACTACAAGTACCTATCCAGCAACTAATGCTCAAGGCGATCTCATCTATGGATCAGCAAGTAACGTGTTCTCAACACTAGCAAAAGACACCAATGCAACACGATATTTATCCAATACCGGTACTACTAACAACCCCGCATGGGCACAAATAGATCTTTCCAATGGCGTTACTGGAATTCTTCCAATTGCCAATGGCGGTACATTTGCTTCCTCATTCACGACTACTGATGGCACAGTCTATTATGACGGTACACGACTGGTTACAACTACCACCGGTTCTTCAGGTCAAGTACTTACGAGTAATGGTATAGGACTTGCTCCTACCTATCAAGCAGTGGGGTCTTCAGCATTTCCTTGGACAGTGGTAACGGGAGCGACACAGGCTATCGCTGTTAATAATGGCTATATAGCAAACAATGCAGGTACGTGTGTTATGACCTTGCCAGCAACTGCTGCTGTTGGGGATCTTGTTCGTGTTACGGGGATCAATAATGCTACCGGTTGGAAAATAGCACAAAATAGTGGACAGACCATCTATTTTGGCGATTCTCCTACTACTACGGGAGCTACTGGATTCTTGGCATCATCGCTTACACGAGATTCAGTTGAATTAGTCTGCGTCGTTGCTAATAATGATTGGAACGTGTTGTCAGCACAAGGCAATATTCAAGTTTCTTAAAGGAGTAGTTATGGCTTTTTTTAATAACGCTATAAATGGTCGCGGCCAGCTTACTACAACATTTACTGGTAGTGGTACGTGGACCATGGATCATCGGACCAATTTCGTTCAACTTCTTATTTGGAGTGGTGGCGGTGGTGGCGGATCGGGACGACGGGGAGTAACTACTACCGCTGCTGGCGGAGGAGGCGGATCTCAAGGAGGATTCCTTGAGTCGTGGCTTCCAGCTTCTGCTTTTGCTGCATCAGAAACAGTAACTATTGGAGCAGCAGGTGGTGGTGGCGCTGCTCAAACGGTTAATGATACTAGTGGAAATAATGGAACTGCGGGTGGCTTAAGTTCTCTAGGAAATATGCGAGCAACTCCTGGGGTGGCATCAGGAAATTTCTTTGGTTCAGGAGGTAACACGGGTAGTGGAACTGGTGGACCTGGTACAACTAAAATTTTACTTTCCAATGGCGTAGGAGTTATTGGATCGATCGTGGCTACAGGTGGTGGATCAGGAACTACTCAAGATGGGCAGTCTGCTAACTACATACAATCAATACCAGATATTTCTTCTGACACGTACTCTTTTGGTATTGGAGGAGGCGGTGGTGGCGGCGCAGGTGCTGATAGTATTACAGTTCGAACAGGCGGAAATGGATCTGGTATTCGTTTTATTAACTCTGCAGTATACATTGTTGCAGTAGCAGCCGGCGGAGTTGAAACAGGAACTATCAACGGCGCGAACGGGACAACTGGAGCTTTTGGCAGTACTGGTGCCTACTACGGAGGATCTGGCGGCGGCGGCGGCGGCGGACAAAAAACTGGCGGTAGTGCTGGTACTGGTGGTGCTGGAGGAACTTTTGGCGGTGGCGGTGGTGGTGGCGGCGGTTCATTGAATGGAACCAATAGCGGCGCAGGCGGCTCTGGCGGGGCTGGTAGAATTGTTGTTGTGGAATATTTCTAAGGAGAAACCATGCGCCATGCAATCATTGATCGTTCATTGACCGTGATCAATATCATCAAATGGGACGGTATAAGCAAATGGAATTCCCCTATAGGAACGACTGTCATTCAATCCGATGTTGCTCAAATCGGTGATATATATGATCCGAAAAATGACGTTTTCATTCCTGATTCCGCACGTATTGCAAAACCAGATAATCAGTAATTAATGTTTCCAAAAGGAGAGAGTAATATGGCAAATCCACAAAATAAACGTCTAACAGGCCTCAATCCTTTGGCCTACTTAGGAGTTGAACCTATTACTCCTCCTGATGAAGTGATTGATAATCGTGTTCCAACTATTAATGATTATGATAATTTCAATTTAGGTACCTTTTGGCTCGATTCAGCCAGTGAGGATCTCTATCTCTTAACCAATAAAGACGCGGGAATTGCAACGTGGCGACTGCTAGGTGGATCTACAGTATTACTTGCTTTGGATGGCGATACAGGTACCGCAGTACCTTCTGGCGGTGTTATTACTATTGCCGGTGGTTCTGGGATATCAACAGCAGCAAGTGGAAGTACCGTTACAATTACAGCAACTGGATCAGGAGGAGCAACAACCTTTGATGCCGATAGTGGATCTGCTGCTCCGTTGGCGGGCGTTATTATCATGGCTGGCGGTTCTAATATAACTACATCCGCGAGCGGTAACACCGTAACTTATGATGTTTCTGGCGTTATTCCTATTGCTAATGGCGGTACCAATTCTTCATCATTTGCGACTACTGATGGGACTATTTATTTTGATGGTACTTCTTTAGTTACGACCGCTACAGGGAGTTTAGGAGACGTTCTAACAAGTAATGGAATCGGTGTGGCGCCTACGTATCAAAGTATTTCTTTTGCTACACTGACCTTTGCTGGAGATAGTGGTACTGCTGCACCTTCATTAGGTATTATTACTTTAGCCGGCGGCACTGGCATAACAACTTCAGCTTCCGGGAGTACGGTTACTATTAATCTCGATACGCCAGTAGCAATAGCCGATGGCGGCACCAATGCCTCATCATTTGCAACAACTGACGGCACGATATACTACGATGGCACAAGCCTAGTAACTACAACCACAGGTGGAGCAGGTGATGTCTTAACGAGCAATGGCGTGGGGCTTGCTCCTACCTATCAAACACCTACGACAGGGACTACTACTTTTAATGCTGATTCAGGATCGGCAACACCTTCAGCCGGAGCTATAACATTTACTGGTGCTGGTGGAATAACGACGTCCGCCTCAGGAAGTACGGTAACTATTACCGGAACTGGTGGCGGCTTTAGTGTAAAAACAACGACATTCAATGCATCAGGAACCTGGACTCCAGATGTTAATGCTTTCTGGGTTATTGCATGGGGCTGGGGCGGCGGCGGAGGTGGAGCAAGTGGTCGTCAAGGAACAAATACCACTGCTGGTGGTGGTGCAGGAGGAGCATCATCAGGACCATTTTATGTCTCATATCCCATAAGCTTTTTCGATCCTTTAGGAGAAACAGTCACTATAGCAGCGGGAGGCTTAGGAGGCGCAAGTCAAGGATCAGCCAATACCAATGGTAATGATGGAAGCACTGCTACTCTTTCCTATTTAGGATATATATCTCAGCTATCAGCTGGTGCAAGTAGTCCTCAAGGAGGTACTACCGGAACGGCTTTGTCTCAAGGAGGAGCAACTGGATTATTTATTGTAACCACTGGTAGTTCTCAAATTGGCGGTCAAGGAACGATTACCGATGGCACAACTCATCTTCCCGATGCTGTCTCGTCTAATTCACAGGGCGGTGGCGGCGGTGGTGGCGCTGATACGGGAACACCTCGGACGGGAGGCGATGGGGGAACAGTTTATACTCCTGATCTTCTTATAACACTTGTAGCGGGTGGCCTTGGCGGTATTGAGACCGGAACTATTGATGGACAGCCTGGCGCTAATCAATTGACTTCAGCCATGCATGGACTTATGTGTGGTGCGAGTGGTGGTGGCGGCGGCGGCGGCCAAAGTTCTGGATTAGTGGCAGGTAATGGCGGTGTTGGTGGTTTTCCAGGCGGCGGTGGCGGTGGCGGCGGCGGTTCGATCAATGGCACTACAAGTGGCATTGGTGGCGATGGTGCTGATGGCTTAGTTATCGTTGTAGAGTATTTACAATAAGAGAGGACAAACTATGCGTTATGCTGTTATCAATGCGGATAATAAAGTAGTTAATATTATTTTATGGAATGGGCTCGACACATGGCAGCCTCCACGAGGATGTAAAGCAATTATATGTGAAGGACTTATCGTACATCCTGGCGATTCATATGATGCTATGACTAAAACTTTTATTCCTAATCCCAAACGCCTCGGTTCAACTGGTAATCAATAGAAAGAGCAACTCATGGAATCGTACAAACTGAATTCTCTTATAGGATCCTATTCCTTTACTCCATCTTCGCGTCGGGGCAAAGAGAATATCCAAGATATGGACGAAGAAAGTATTTTCCTCTATTCATTGCGGCCTGTTATATTTAACTATATTTCTGATAGAACCAAATCGGTTCATTATGGACTTATCGCTGAAGAAGTTGAAGAATTAGCTCAGACTTTAGTTGCTTATGATGAAGAAGGGAAGCCTGAAGGGGTTAAGTATTACGATCTTCCAATCTTGCTTCTTAATGAACTGCAGAAACTGCACAATCGCGTAGAAGAACTAGAAAAACAACTGAAATAATCAAGGGCGCTCTCTATCCTGTAACAAATAGAGAGCGCCTCCTCAGCAGTGTATTTAGAGGAGGAAGGGGCCTCTTTTTTAGGAAGGCCCCTACTTTGTATTACTTAACGGCAACGCCATTACGTATAGCTTTTATTTCCCTCACACGCGTCACTGAGGTTTGATATTTACTCTTGGGCAGATCAGCCAGCGATTGCAATTGCATCTTTTCTAGGATCATTTCACCTATATCTGGATACTCTTGAAGTTCATATTCCAATTCATCTAACTGCTCTTTAGAGATGACATCAACGCTCTCTTCTTTTGGGTTGTATTTCGTGGTTGGCCCTTTTACAAATACATTACGCGCTTGACCCATAGCCACTTCAGCATCATCATCCTGCTTGTCTTGCGAACACGTTACTCCTAAAAGTGCCATAGCGGCATAACGTTTTTGGTAGGTCAACGTTGATCCATAGGTTTGTGGATCATTCTTAGGAGGTATGATTCTATTACGGGATTCCATCCATTGCCCACTAGAATGCGTCAGGATTGTATGAAGTATCGTGGCCCCATCACTTGTTATCCGAATCTGTTGCGTTAATCCTAGGCCATTTTTGGTCAATGCTGGACGAATCGCTCTTAAAATAGTGTCTAAATCAGTATATGAAGATTTAAAATAAGGATTTTCTCGATTAGGACCTATAACGGGATATTCTCCCTGTGCTTTGGCAAGTGAGGCATAGATCTCGTTCGTTTGTGCAGATGAGTAAGGAGATAGAGTTTTCTCTTGGATAATGCTCTTGAGCTCTTCTAACAATGTGTATATTTTTTCTGTATCCATTATGGTCCCTTATTTTTTTGTGATGAGCATAATCTTTTCACACCATGATCGAATCTCATCGTCTTCTACCTGTAATGGAGAACGTTCTGAGAGCATGAACAAGGCATAGTCCTTTACCATAGAGTCAGATATATCTTCTTGCGCACGTTCTTTTATTTCTTGAAATGCTTCGTACATCCATTTTTTCTGAATTGCACGATTTTGAATTACTATCGCTATCCTAGAATCTTCCTTACTACTCATAAACAACTCCTTAATTGCTGAGAATTATCCTAGAACTGTTTGTGCGCCAGAGCTATCCTCGCTGATTTAGGAATCTTACCAAAATTCTTAAGACTTGCGGCAAAAGCTTTCTTCTGTTCTAAAGAGGTTTGTAGTTGAGCAATCTTTTCAGTATCGGAAATGATCTCTTCTAAAAGTTTTATCTTAGTTAAGAGTTGTTCTTCTCGAGTGAGATCCATGCTTTTTTACCTTGTAATTTAGAGCTATTTCTCTATAATTCACTATATCTATAACTTAGTATAAGTCAATGTATTTTGACATATATTTTGACAATATAGTCAAATATGTGATAATAACGTCCACCACGTTGTATTCAAAGGGGAAACTATGTCTAAAAATGTGCCTGAAGAAATAAAGAGTCCTGAATTTCTCGAAAAAGTAATCATGGCTGTTAGGGAAAGGATGACCAAGATGCAAGATAAGAAATTTCTTACGTATAAAAAAGCTGCTGAATCTATAGGAATTTCATACATGACACTGCTTACATTTATGCAGCAAAGTAAAAAAATGTCTCGTACTACTACATTAAAAATTGTGCGTTGGTTGGAAGAAGAAAGTAAATAAAAAGGAAAAACTATGATTACCTATGAAGAAATGAACAATCCTGAGTTCTTGAAAAGAAGTAGAGCTGCGGTTTGGAAAAAAGTGTCGGATAAAAAAATAAGTTATGCCGATGCAGCACTTGAAGTAGGAATATCTTCTATCACGCTCAAGAAATTTTTGTATTCAGACGAAAAAATGTCACGCATAACTATTTTGAAGATTCTGTGCTGGTCCGAAATAGAAATCTAATAAAAATGGAGATGATATATGAATTATCATCCCCACTAAATTTTTACGTGTATTTTTAGGGTAGTACTAGCTTATATTGTTCCCGTTTTCAATGGTCTTTTAAACCTCTGATAACTTTGAGCTTCCCTTTTTAAAAAAAACAGCGTATAGTTTAATCAAAATTTTATGTCATCGCATCTTGAAGTTTGTTAAAACTAGTCCCGCCCCCCGGTGGTTCTTTGTTTCTTCTTTGATTTGTATGATCAATCCGACCAAGGATAACGAATATGAAAAATCATACCCGCCTTTTTGATTCACGTTACTTATTAAGTACATTGAAAATAATTTTATGTACCTACGAAATAAATAACTATTACGAACTCAGCTATGTTTTTAGCGAAAGCAAATAACTGTTATGTATCGTATATCAAAAAACTCAGTTTTACAAGCACTTTCTCGCAGCCAAAATCTAAAATCAATAATTTCTTCCCTTTCTGGGATGGGCAAACGGTTACTTAATCAACTAATTGCATTTGATAACAATTGCGATTCTATCTATGTTTCTCAAACGACATTAAGCACGTATGTGAGTGGGACTCGTTGCCATGTTAATGTACTGATAAAAGAGCTTGTCGAGCGTGGTCTTTTAGAGAAGAAGTATCGTTATCGTCGTACATGTCTGTACGCATTACCGTCTATCTTTCAACGAGCTGTGATTCGTGATGAACTGAAGAGTATATTACCTGCTCTTCGAGCTTTGACCTTTAAGGTTGTTCTTCAGCTTACTGCCCTTGCTCATATGGCAAATCTAACACCATATAAAGGAAGTAATAATATGATTAATAATATTAATAAAAAGGGAGGGGTTTTACCGACCCTTGTCAGTCAATATGCAGCAGTTGCTCGACGCTTTGAACAACAACACAGTCCACCAGCTCCCCAATTGACCATCGAAGAACGAAAAAAGCTCGCTGAGCTTCGCAAGCAGCGCGCTGCATTGCATGATCGACCGTTATTGGAGAAGATTCGCTCTGAAGCTTTGAGTCAAGAAACTACCTTATCCGAACAGGGAAAGGCATTTCTTTCAGGGTGTCCTGCTCTGCAGAAGATCTTATCCCGGGCTTCCCAAAAACAGGAAATTGAGAGTAGTATTGCTACGGAAAAATCATTGCAAGAGGAGCAGGTATGGAAAAAGCCCCTGTAACATTAAGTTATGTATTACCAGGAGATCCGACTATTATAGGTCGCATGCGTGGCAATCACGGTATGGCATGGTCAGATATTAAAGCAAAGCGCTGGGAAATAGCATCTTTTTTAAGTGAACAGGCCCAGAGTCTCTTTGAAGCGCCTACCCATCTTGATGTAATATTCTACTTACCACTCGCCAAACAACCATGCCAAACAAAAACAGACGGCAAACCGCACTATCAGAAACCATGCTTGAATGATCTTGTTGGGGGTATTTTGCATATATTAGAAGGATATGTCTTTAAGCCAGAGTGTATTATTGTATCAATTAATTCGAAAAAATTTTACGACTCTATCCCAAGAATTGAATTATTTTTTACAAAGGTACAATAAAAGCTTATGAGAACAAAGAACTCCTCACGCGCGCCTATTGTGCGTAGAAAAACGACGATTACACCGCAACGCACAACTCATTTCAAACTTTGTTGGCCTCCTTCTGATGAGAGAGAACAGAATCGTCTTGGGGATCAGTTGGTAGAATGGTCGATCCTCAGTGAAAGCACCAAGATAGAGGATTTTCCCTTATCGCGACGCATGAACCCGTATCGCTTTAAGCATATAGGTGACGACAACGATTATTTCAAAGATTGTTATGAATACGCCCAGTATGCTATAGGATCTCGTTTACAGGAGGGCATTCATACACACAGTGAAACAATAGATCGAGAATTGGGGATGCGTCTACTCCCGCTCTATAATCGCGAATATAGAGAAATGCAGATTCAGCTCAAGACGCCTGCCAATATTAATCAGAATGCGGGTACACAATACATAGTCTTAGAGAAGATGCCAAGTTCTCCGCTCGTTATTGAAAGAAAGAATGATGAAGGTCGAAGCACAGATACATCTGAATAAATTCAAGCCACGTTCATATCAGTTACCGCTTATTGATGCTATTGAGAACAAAGGTTATAAACGTGTCCTGGCTATTATGCCACGTCGGGCGGGCAAAGATGTTACCGCGTTCAATATCATGATCCGTGCCGCTATAAAGAAGATCGGTGTTTATTACTACATCTTTCCTACATATGCCCAAGCGAAGAAAGTTATCTGGGATTCTATTACCAATACAGGAGAAAAGTTCCTCGACTATATTCCTAAGCAGCTTATCGAATCAAGCAATAGCCAGGAAATGAAAATACGGCTTACTAACGGCTCGCTGATTCAATTAGTCGGATCGGATAATGTTGATTCTCTTGTTGGTACTAATCCTCGGGGTATAGTCTTCTCAGAGTACGCCTTACAAGATCCACGAGCATATATGTTTTTACGGCCTATTTTATTGGCCAATAACGGATGGGCGCTTTTCATATCAACGCCACGCGGAAAAAATAGCCTCTGGGAGCTCTGGAATATTGCACAGCACTCACAGGATTGGTATGCATTAAAACTTTCAATAGAAGACACGCAGCACATATCCTTGCATGAAATAGAACGCGAGCGTGCTGAAGGTATCATGTCTGATGATCTCATTCAACAAGAATACTTCTGTTCGTTTGAGATGGGTGTTGAGGGTTCGTACTATGCCAAATATCTCGATCGTATGCGTGTTAAGGGGCAGATAAGCCAGGTGCCTTGGGAACCGGGATTCAAGGTCAATACTGCATGGGATCTTGGTGTACGGGATAGTACAACGATTATATTCTTTCAAGTTATTGGGCAAACGGTTCGCATAATTAATTGTTATGAAAACAATAAGTTCGGTTTGGAGCACTATGTAAAGGTGTTGCAAGAGCAGCTGTATGTCTATGGTAAGCATATTGCTCCGCATGATATCAAGGTCACGGAGTTCGGTACGGGGATGTCGCGGATCGAGCGTGCTCGCCAGCTCGGAATTAATTTCACCGTCGCTCCTGATTTGAGTATTGAAGATGGGATTGAAGCGGTACGGGGCTCGCTGTCTAAGATCTGGATCGATCAATCATGTGTCGGGTTAATTAAAGCGCTCGAGAATTATCGCCAGGAGTATGATACGAAGAAAAAGATTTATAAGAATCATCCTCTTCATGATTGGTCATCGCATTATGCAGATTGTATGCGGTATTTGTGTATTAGTTTGCCCAAGACCCGGGATGGCATTACGCCAGAGGAGTTGGACAGACGCTATAACGAAGCGGTTTATGGTGTATCGTCTTCAATGCCTGCAGTGTTTCGCGATGATTTACCACCCTATTGAAAGAGATGTCGACAGATTGTCGACATCTGAAATTAAGGAGAAGATATGTATGGAGTTTTCGCTGATTACGTTCAACTCTGGGTGAGCTTAACATTATTGTTTTTTATAACATTGTTCATGATTGAAGATGAACGAACTCTTATCTTTTTGGGAATCAGTGCTATATCATCCATATGTTGCGTACAGTTTCTGCATTACACTGGTATCGTTATATTTTTTTCGTAACAATTTGCGATAAAAGTCCTAGCTTTCTAGAATGCAAGTAGGCAACCGTATAAAGGAGAAAAACATGTTGTTTCCCCAATTGGGACCCCAGTACTACGACGAAAAGGATAAGAGTATTTTATCGCGCATGGAATCCTTCTATGCCGAAAGCATAACAATAAACCAATCGTTCTGGTCAGAAGCTGATACTGATACCCGATTCTATGTTGGTGATCAGACACTCTGGTCTGATATTTATGGTAATCTTCCGGCCAACCGTAGAAAGCAGTTCAATTTTAATCGGATTATGCGCGTAGTAAACATGATTTCTGGTCATCAACGCCGGGCTCGTAAATCTACCATTGTAACGCCAATTGAAAATGCAGATCAAAAGACCGCCGACCAATTCACCAGGGTTCTTATGTGGGCCAATCAACAAGAAGGGATACTCGAGACAATATCCGAATCGTTTCAAGGTGCCTTGATTACCGGCATGAACTTGTTACAAGTCTGGGTTGATTACCGTTCCGATCCGATATCGGGAAACATTCGTGTTGAGAATTGTCAGTACAATAGCTTTCTGATAGATCCTTATTTCAGGAAATCAGATTTATCCGATTGTAACTCTATTTGGAAACGGAGCTTTTTAACTAAGCGCGAATGTATTTCATTACTGCCGAACAAAGAAGAAGAGATCATGGGCCTTTGGGGCGGATCGGCTGGTACTGGCCGTGACGGGAAGTTCCAGTTCATGCCCGAATCATACAATTATGGCATGCAGAATTTACTGACGTATGACGAATATTACTATCGTGATTACCGTAAACAAAAGCTTCTGGTTGATACTC